>Ga0172379_10001886_pt1 | contig 39532 bp, 28 predicted proteins | sample GrowelOW334metaG_FD_119756 | JGI IMG/M metagenome (GOLD analysis project Ga0172379, IMG submission 119756) | Groundwater microbial communities from an aquifer near a municipal landfill in Southern Ontario, Canada - Groundwater well OW334 metaG | ecosystem: Environmental > Aquatic > Deep... | reverse complement strand
GTAGGAAAATTAGTTGAAGAAATTAATGCCGGACAAGTAAAAAAAGTTGTCGTGAAGGGCGATACCTTGGAAGTAGAATTGAAAGATGCGAAAGCTCCGGCTCAGCAAGTTACCAAAGAGACACAAGATTCTTTTGGTAATATCATGAAAAATTACGGAGTGACTGATGCGGCTCAGAAAAATTTACAGGTAGAAGTTGTGGGCGAGAGCAGTTGGAAAGTTTGGATGGCAGTAATTGTTCCGACAGTGCTTCCGCTTATTATAATAATTATTTTCTTTTATTTTATGACTCGTGGCGTACAGGGTGCAAATAATAAAGCCATGGGTTTTGGTCAAAGTAATCCGCGCCAGGTGAAACCGGACGATAAAGATCAAAAAACCTTTGCGGATGTTGCTGGTGCGCGTGAAGCGAAAGAAGAATTACGCGAAGTAGTCGATTTTTTGAAAGATCAGAAAAAGTTTTCACACATGGGTGCGAAAATTCCAAAGGGAGTCCTGCTGATGGGTTTGCCTGGTACTGGTAAAACTTTGCTTGCCAAGGCGGTCGCCGGTGAGGCCAACGTTCCTTTTTTCCACATGAGCGGTTCTGAGTTTGTCGAAATGTTTGTTGGCGTTGGAGCTTCAAGGGTTCGTGATTTATTTGGTAAAGCAAAACGTGCCGCTCCCGCGATTGTATTTATTGATGAAATTGATGCGGTAGGCCGCAGGCGCGGTACAGGTATGGGCGGCGGACATGATGAACGCGAACAAACCCTGAATCAAATTTTGGTTGAAATGGATGGTTTTGAGCCGAATCTTGGGGTAATTGTAATGGCAGCTACCAACCGGCCCGATGTACTTGATCCGGCCTTGCTTCGTCCGGGACGCTTTGACAGGCGAGTGACTATTGATATGCCTGATATTCAGGATCGTGAAGAAATTTTAACAATTCATGCTAAAGGTAAACCGTTTAGTACTGAAGTTAATATTAGAAAACTTGCTGAACGAACTCCGGGTTTTTCAGGAGCGGATCTTGCCAATCTTTTAAATGAAGCGGCAATTCTCGCTGTGCGCCGAGAACTTAAAGAAATTGGTCAGAATGAAATACTTGAAAGTGTAGAAAAAGTATTGCTTGGACCAGAACGCAGGGGACGAATTATAAGTGATAAAGATAAAAAAATGACCGCTTATCACGAAGCCGGTCATGCGGTTGTTGGTTATCTTTTGCCGGAATGCGATCCGGTTCGCAAAGTTTCTATTATTTCCCGCGGACGCGCCGGTGGTTATACTTTGAAAATGCCAACCGAAGACCAACACTATCACACACTTGCTCAATTTAAAGCCGAACTCGCAATGTCACTTGGCGGTTATGTGGTAGAAAAATTAGTATTTGGTGAGGATCAAATTTCTACCGGACCTTCTAGTGATTTAAAAAGCGCTACTCATATTGCACACGAAATGATTGTGCGTTATGGTATGAGTCAAAATTTAGGACCACGAACTTTTGGTGATTTTGGAGATAATGTATTCCTTGGCGGCCGTACCGGAGAAGAAAAGGATTATAGTGAAAAAACTTCTGAGCAAATTGATGAGGAAGTAAAAAGCTTAATAGTGGAAGCGGAAAAACTTGCTAAAGAGATTGTAGTAAAAAATCGTGAAAAATTAGAAAAAATGGTTGCAGTTTTACTCGAAAAAGAAACCATTGAACAAGAAGAGATTGTCGCAGTAATGGGTGTAAAACAAGCCAAAATTCATCCTGAAAATACTGGTATTGAAATCGCTGAATAAAGTCAAAACCCCTCAAAATCTGAGGGGTTTTTTAATTGAGGCGATTTTATGCTATAATATAGGGGTTATTAAACCCATTTTTTAATATGCGGGAACCAATTTATCAGCGATCTTTGAAAAAAGCCTTGCAGCTAGTTTTACACCATAAAATTCTTTGGATTTTTGGTGTGTTGTCACTGCTTCTCGGACAGCTTGGTTGGAATAATTTTATTGGCAGCCTCACAATATTCTCAAACGAAGAAGCTAGTTTCTCTTCATACTTTTTAGCAATTCCGTGGTCAAACATTTGGACCGGTTCGAATATTTTTTGGTCACTTTGGTTAACATTGGTACTCGTGACAATTTCGGTTTTAGTAATCTTACTTGCGGTTGTTTCTGAAGGTGCGCTTATTGCCGCGGCAACGAGTTGGTATAAGGGAGTCAAGGAAATAAAAATTGATGAGTCATGGCAAAAAGGTGTAAAACATTTTAAAAGGTTATTGGTCGTGCATGTTTCAAAAAAGTTTTTATTAGTTTCGTTATTGGTGATAGTTAATTCGACCATTAATAATTTAACTCCAACAAAAGGTGTTTTTGAAACAACGATGCTTGTTTTGGTAGTGATGACCGGTATACTTCTCGCGCTCGCGATAGCGACGATTGGAATTTTTGCCGCCGGTTACGTGGTGGAGCGAGAAATATCGATTTTGGATTCGGTTAAAAAAGCGTCAATTTTATTTAAAGAACACATCTTGGTATCTTTGGAATTAAGTCTTTTACTTTTAGCCATTCAAATGGGTGTCGTGCTGTTGTTTATGGCGGCTTCGACTTGGTTCTTGTTGCCGTTTGTTTCATTTACTATTATCGGCGGTTTTACCGGTTCAACCACCTTTATTATGACCGGTTTAATGTCTTCCGTGATTTTATTTTTTGTTGTGGCGGCGCTGGTTGGTGGAATACTCAACGCATTTGCAACCGCGGCTTGGATGTATATGTTTATGAAAATGGATCACGAAGGAGTGGGAAGCAGTATTCTACATCTGCTTAGGTTTAAACGCGATTAAATTATTATGTCTTCTGATTTTCCTTCAATTAATGATATCTTGTCTTCGGGCAAGGCAGTGAAAAAAAGTGATGAGCCACCGACTCAGGCGGCTTTTACTCAAAAAATGGAGGAAATTGGGTTTAAAGAGTTAGAAAAAAATGTGGCAAAAAGAGCGGAAGAGCTGAATATGCCATATATTGATCTCGCAAGTTTTCCGGTATCGGCGGAAGCTCTTAAATCTCTTTCGGAACAAGAAGCCAAAGATTATGGCGTCGCTTGTTTTTATTTTAGTTCAGATGAAATAAGAATCGGCATCATGGATCCGTCGGTAGAGGTTTTAAAATTTGTCGAAGAATTAAGTAAAAGATTTCAGGCTCACGCGGCAACTTATTTGATTTCAAGCCATAGTTTTGAGCATGTTTTAAAACTGTATGCGACTTTGCCAATTGTAAAATTAGTTAATAAGGATATTAATATTACCGACGAAGAATTAAATCGTTTTGAAGCCGGCATAAACAATCTTAAGGAGGTTCAAGACGCTTTTAAGGGCGTATCAATAAGCGATGTGGTAACTCTTATGATTGCGACGGCTTTAAAAATGGGTGCGTCTGACGTGCACGTAGAAGCGGAAGAAAACGGCGTTGCGGTGCGGTATCGTATCGATGGAGTTTTGCACGATCTTGCGATGTTGCCGCGCCAACAATGGAAACAATTTGTTTCGCGTATTAAAATTCTCGCCGCATTAAAAATTAATGTTACTGATCGGCCGCAGGATGGCCGGGTTACTCTGCACCTATCAAAAGACAGTCTCGATTTGCGTGTGTCTACCATGCCGACGATGTGGGGAGAGAGTGTGGTAATGCGTATTTTGCGCAGCGGAAATAAGGGCGTGACATTTGATGAGCTTGGTTTGCGCGGAGATGCTTTCAATCGCTTAAAACGCGAAGTAGAAAGACCGAATGGCATGATTGTAACTACGGGTCCAACTGGCTGTGGTAAAACTACCACGCTTTACGCGATTATTAGAACTTTAAATAAACCAGGGGTAAAAATAATTACCTTGGAAGATCCGATTGAAATTAAAATGGAAGGTTTGAATCAAAGTCAGGTTGACCCAAGCCGGGATTATACTTTTGCCAAAGGGTTGCGCAGTCTTCTTCGTCAGGACCCGGATATTTGTATGGTCGGTGAAATTCGCGATCTCGAAACTGCGGAGATTTCAATTCAGTCCGCTTTAACCGGGCATTTAATTTTATCAACAATTCATACCAATAGTGCTGCCGGGGCTTTGCCTCGTCTCGTTTCAATGGGTGTTAAGCCTTTTCTTCTTGCTCCGGCCTTAAATACGATTGTTGGCCAGCGTTTAGTTCGCCGCATTTGTGAAAATTGTATTGAGGAAGATCTGCAAAAAGGTGAAAAATTGGATAAAGCGATGAAACTTCTCGAAACTTTACCGCCGGCCGAAAAGCCCAATGTTGATTTTAATAACATTCATTTTTATAAAGGTAAAGGCTGTGAAAAATGCAGCGGACTTGGTTATAAGGGGCGAATCGGTATTTATGAAATTTTCGTCATGACTAAAGAAATTGAAGCGGTAGTTTTGGGTGGTCAGGTTTCTGCTCACGCAATTGAAGAAATTGCTAAAAAAGATGGCATGGTTACTACTGCGCAGGATGGTGTTTTAAAAGCTTTGGAAAAGATTACTTCTCTTGATGAAGTATTCCGGGTGTCAGAATAAATGGCAGCAGGTGAAATTTTGTGTTATAATAATGACGAAAAAATAAAATAGATGGGCTTTACCGCATATATTCTCATTCGCTTAGAAATAAAAAATATTTTTCATTTTTCTCATTCATTTCAAATATGATTATACATCGTATGAGTACGCAGGCACCGGAGCCGCCAGTGCGTTTTTATAAAGGTATTGCTTTATCATTTCTATTCCTGACCATTATTCTTCTTGGAGTGGTCATTTTTATTACATCAAAAAAAGTTACGATTACGGTTTTAACTAAACAAGATCCAGAACCTATTACATTTACAGTAACCGCCGGAACAGAGCAGGGCGAACGCGCCATTGGCGGTAAAGTTTATACTTCCGCTTTTTCATATTCGGCAAATTTTACTCCGACCGGTAATTCACAAATTGAAGATGTGGCAACTGGAAAAGTGACAGTTTATAATAAGATGGCGGTCGCTCAAACCTTGGTTAAAACAACGCGTCTTGTAAATGCTGAAGGGGTTTTATTTCGACTAACAAATCAGATAGTAATTCCTGCGAACGGTGAAGTTCAAGCCGACGTTTACGCTGATAAAAAAGGGTCAATCAGTAATATTGGACCATCTAAATTTACAATTCCTGGGCTCACTCCGGATAAACAAAAAGTAATTTATGCGGAAAGCTTTTTGCCAATGTCTGGCGGTATGAAATCGATTGGCAGTCTAAGTGCTGATGATATTGATAATGCAAAAAATGAATATCGACAAAAAATGCAGGCGGAATTTATAAAAACCTTGCCGGAAGCTGAAACCGGTGTTGTGAGATTGCTTTCTCTTGTTGATGAAAATATTTTATCAGATCGTTCAACGGGCGAAACTGTATCATCATTTAAAGTTTATGGTACTAGCACGGTAGTTATTGTTGAATTTAAAAAAGATAATTTAACCGCGCTTGTAAATAATGAAACAGCCGGACAAATTGATTCTAAATCAGAATGGTATTCATCGCTTACTAGCGATCCAAAGGTTATAGTTTCTACCTATAATGCGAACGAAGGAACAGCTACTCTAAATGTTAGGCAAGAAGTAGCGGTCAGTCTAGATTCTAACAGCGAACTGCTTTCACCGGACAAATTTTTTGGAAAGAAAAAAGAAGAGATTGAAAGATATATTATGGGGTTAAAGCATGTGGCCGGGGTTGATGTAAAATTTTCCCCAGTTTGGGTTTCTACTGCGCCAGCTGCTTCGGATCGAATTACGATAATTCTTCGGAATATAAAGTAGTGTAGAGTCTTGACATGAGAGAAAAGAAGGTATAAAGTAGCTTTTGCATACGTTCGTACGAGAGCCAGCCCAGCCGTAAGGCATGGTACCATTCTCGGAGTATGCAACAAATTTAATAAAGAGAAATATTCGGGTGGAACCGTCTTAAATATAACTTTAAGACCCCGATGCGCTGTAATCTTAGCGTGTCGGGGTATTTTTTTTAAAATTATTAATTTATAAAATATGAGCGAACAACTTGATAACTTACGTCATTCCTGCGCCCATCTGCTTGCCGCAGCTGTTTTGAGTATCGAAAAATATCGTAATGCAAGGTTGACAATTGGTCCACCAATCGAAAACGGATTCTATTACGATATTGACTTCGAAGGCCTTGTAATTAACGAGAGTGACTTAAAGGAGATTGAAGAGAGAATGCGTTTAATTGTGGGCGAATGGAAAAGTTTCGAGCGAAGCGAGGTCAGTGTCGCTGATGCCCTGAAGAAATTTAAAGGTAATGATTATAAACGAGAATTAATTAATGAATTTGGTAAAGACGGCCAAACTTTGACATTATATACCGCGGGTACTTTTACTGATTTATGTAGGGGTGGACATTGTGAAAACCCAAGTAAAGAATTAAAGCACTTCAAGCTTATGAGCGTTGCTGGCGCTTATTGGCGCGGAGATGAAAAGAATAAGATGTTAACTCGCATTTACGGTACTTGTTTTCCAACCAAAGATGAACTACAGACATATTTAACTCAGCTGGAAGAAGCCAAAAAACGCGATCATCGCAAGCTTGGAAAGGAGCTCGGGTTATTTACCATCATCGATGAAATTGGTTCCGGGTTACCACTGTTTTATCCAAAAGGTGCGGTTTTACGTAGAACGCTTGAGAATTTTATTGCGGAATTGCAGGAAAAGCGCGGCTACGAACCAATATGGATCCCACATATTACCAAAGGTAAACTTTATGAGATTTCGGGACATCTGGATAAGTATGATGCGATGTATCCGCCGATGGAGCTTAAAGATGAAGCTTCGTATTATTTAAAACCGATGAACTGTCCGCATTTCATGATGCTTTATAAAACCAATCTTCATTCTTACCGCGAATTGCCGATGCGCTGGACCTGCACAACCACTAATTATCGCTATGAAAAAAGCGGTGAATTGTCTGGTCTTACCAGGGTGCGTTCGTTAACACAAGATGATTGTCATGTTTTTGCCCGTCCGGATCAGATTGAGAATGAGATTAATATTATGCTTGATATGATTGGAGAAGTATACAAGGTATTTCAGTTCAATAATTTTTGGGTCCGTATCTCGACGCATGATCCAAAAAATAAAGAAAAGTATATTGGTGACCCTGCAGTATGGGAACAAAGTGAAAAATCGCTGTCAAAATTAATTGAAGCTCGAGGATGGAAAAATGAAGTTGGTGTGGGAGAGGCGGCTTTTTATGGTCCAAAGCTCGACTTCATGGTTAAGGATGTGATTGGTCGAGAATGGCAGCTTTCAACCATTCAGCTCGATATGAATTTACCACAACGTTTTGATCTCGAATATGTATCAGTCGATGGTTCGCGCCAAAGACCGGTGGTAATTCACCGCGCTATTCTAGGCTCGACTGAGCGTTTTCTTGGTATTGTAATCGAACATTTTGGCGGAGTGTTCCCGGTTTGGCTTTCACCGGTCCAAGTTCTATTTATGCCGGTTTCGGAAAAACATGTAGAGGTAACCAAAGAAATAATGAAGAAATTCGAAAATTTGGGAATTCGGGTCGGTATAGATGATGCCGATGAGTCGGTCGGCAAAAAAATTCGCAATTCTGTCGGTCAGAAAATACCATATGTGGTGGTAGTCGGCGATAAAGAAGCGGCTGGTGAAAATTGGATGATCAGAGTGAGGGGAGAAAAGGATCAATTAGTAATGAGTAAACAAGAGTTTACAAATAAAGTCTTAAAAGAAATTAAAGAGCGACTGTGAAAAATGGGTTAAATAAAGTCGTCGTAATTCTTGGGCCAACTGCTTCGGGTAAAACCGACCTGGCTTTGAGATTGGCTAAAGAGTTTAACGGTGAAATAATATCCGTTGATTCTCGGCAGGTATATACAAAAATGAATATTGGTACAGCGAAGCCGGAAGGCAAATGGAAAACCATTGATAAGGAAAAAAAATTTATCGTGGATGGAATACCGCATTACGCAATGGATATTGTTGATCCTGGCAAAACTTTTACCTTAGCAGATTTTCAGCAGTTGGCATTTCAAAAAATAAAAGATATAACCAGCCGCAAAAAAGTTCCCTTTCTAGTTGGTGGAACCGGGCTATATGTTTGGGCAGTGGTGGATAATTTAGTCATACCAAAAAGACCGCCAATAAAAAAATTACGATTAAGTTTTGAAAGTAAAAGCATAGAAGAGCTTTTGGCTTTGCTTGAATCGGTTGACCCTGAAGCATTTGTTATGGTAGATAAAAAGAATAAGCGAAGATTAATTCGCGCTCTCGAAGTAGCGATTTCAACCGGCGAATCATTTACCAAGCAACGTTCAAAATCTGAGCCGGTCGTGGAAGCGCTTCAAATCGGACTTTCTTGGCCGCTTTCCGAATTGTACGAAAGAATAAACCGGCGTTCCGAAGCGCAGTGGAAAAATGGTTTGTGTGAAGAAGTAAAAAGCTTGTTAAAACAGCGTTATAGTTTTGATCTCCCGAGTCTTAGCGGTATAGGTTATCGGCAGGTAGGTTATTATTTGCGCGGTGAAAGTAATGAAAAAGAGGTTTTAGAAATAATCAAAAGGGACACTAGGCGATATGCAAAACGCCAATTGACGTGGTTCCGTCGGGATAAGAGAATAAATTGGATAAATAAAACCGATTACGAAAAATCAAAGAAGTTAATAAAAGAATTTCTTCAAAAAAAATAGCTCTTCACTTTCATAAGAAGAGCTATTTTTTTTATTGTTGATTTGTAACTGGTATTTCTTCGCCGGCTAAATCAATAGTTTTTCCGGTAACGGCATCAGTCGCTGTTAGATGGGCTTTAGATAATAACAAGGTTTGGGTCGGATTACGTTTTTGAAGCGTAAGTGAAAATGACGTGTTCAAAACATCAGCACTTTCCGGCATGTCTGTTAATTTCCAGGTAATTTTATTATCGTTTTCACTATAAACAAAATCTCCAGCCGCTTTATTTAGTAAAGTAAAGTTGATGTCACCGAAGGTCGTCGCGACAATTTGAATATCTTTTAAGGCGTGAAAATTATTGTTCAGAGTCCAATTTATGGTGTGTTTTTCTGAATCAGTGCCGGCGTCAGAAATAGTGTCGTCACTTGAAAAAGATAAATCAGAATTTAAAGTAATGGCAATGGGTTTGGTTCCGACAATTTGGCTAACTTTGGTAATATCTTTATATTTAACTTCAGCCACGGCGGTAATAAGCGGCGACTTGATATTTTCTAGCTTAAATTCTTTGGCATTTTTTATTGGCAGCTGAATGTCGATTGTTACATCGGAGCCAGCCTTAATTTTAGATAAAGCGGCAATTTGATCGGAATTCCAGGAAATAATACCGCGCCGCGTCGTATCGTCGACTTGTTCGCCGACAATAGTATTTTCATTTTTATCAACTATTTCTGCCCATTTTAGTAAACTGATTTTTTTGTCCGATGGGGCAGTTAAGGTAATTTTTGGAATAACTCCCGTGATATCGTTTGCGCTTTGATTTTTAACTCGAATTGTTATATTTAGAACATCACCGGGTCGGCTATCAAAATCTGCCACTGTGCCATTTATGGCGAGACTCACACTAACGTCATTGTTTAAGAGTTCTGTTGAAATTTGTGCTGAGGCAATTTGGTAGTTTTGTCCGGGTGAAGCGGGTATAAGCACAACCCCCTTAATTGGATTTGATTCACTTGGCGCAGAAGTAAACTTGCCCGTGAGTGTAAATGTTTTGTTGGCTGATTCTTTTGTTGAAGTCACTAAGGCAGGAATTAACCACTGGTTGGTTTTTCTGTCGAGAGCGGGAGATGATGAGGTGATGGTAAAATTTGCCGGAACTTGGGGTACAACTGACATTAAGCCTTTCCAAGCAAGATTTTTTTGTAGAGTAAAAGTATATGTAGCGTCACTGCCGACGGAGGCTTTATCTGGTCCGCTGATTGTTAATTTAACCGGGGAGTTCACAATAACGGTGGTTAAGGTCGCGGCTTTTTGAAGTTCAGAATTAAAATTTTCCGGAGAATAATTTAAGAAAACTCGCCAGGATTTTTGGTCGTTAATTGATCCGTAGGTTAAGCCGGTAATTGTAACTGAGCCTTTTTCGTAAGCGTCGAGAGTAGAAAGATTCCATTCATTGTGGCCGGCGTTGTTTGGTTTAGGGTTGCTTTCGAGAAAAACAAAACCTTCTGGATAATAGGCATTTAATACAACATTGCTTAAATTTACATTTGAATTATTTTCAAAAGCAATAGAATAAGTCGTGGTGGCTCCGAGACTTAGTTCTTTTGGTCCAGAAATAGAAAGGTCAACTTGGCTTTGACTCTTTTGAGGTAAAAATATAAAGCCCGCCCAAACAACACCGACAAAGACTAAGGCAACGCCAATAATCGGAAGAAGGCGAAAAAACAAACCCGGTTGTTTCATGGTTATTTCCTGAACATTTGAAGAATTTTCCTGATCGCCGTAAAGGTTTGTTAGCACCTCATTAATTTCCATTTTTTCTTGTTTTTTTTCGGCCGGAGTGGGAATAGAGGTTTTCACTTTTTCACTCAAACGGTGCCGCGTAATTCTTTTTTTAGGCGGAATTATTTCTGGAATTTCTTCAGGAGTTTCTTCTGGTTTAGTTGGCTCATTTTCCGGCTGCTCAAAATCAGTCGGCAGGGTATCTTCAGGCATAAAATTATTGGTTAGGTTTTTTCATTAAAATTCCCCAAACCGAATCTCGTAAAAGAGGGGAAGAAATAATATTTAAGCCATTTCTAGCCAAAGAAACATTGTCACCGCTTACCCAGTCTGGTTGCCAGGAGGCAGGGAAAATAATTTGGCTTTCAAAATTACTGGTTATGCCGGATTGTTTCTGGACCACTAGTTGATAATGAACAGTCTGCTCATCAAAAGAAGACATGATTTTTTTCCAAACCGTATCGCTCGTTGAAGAGTTTGGAGAAACTTTAAAAGGAAGTCGATAAGAAATATCTATTCTGCTAATTTTCCCCGGTTCAGTCACTACCCAATTACCAAAAGCAGTTTTTCCAAATTCATTGGTAATTCTGGTGCCGGAGTTTTGTTCAATACCGACTTCTTGTTCTATTTGAGAAAGATTTGAATCTACCTTGTACCAATTTTCTGGAGCGCGAAAGTTTTTTTCATCGGGCCAGGAAAAGCCGTTGGCAGAAATAAGTGTGCTTCCTTCAGGCACATAAATTCTCATAAAGTCCACATTAACGCTACCGTAAAATTGTTCAGTTGGTTCACCGATGTGTTCACGGCTAATTGAGACGGTATCAATTACATTTCCTTCGTCGTCTACTACAGCTTGGTGACTAATAGTTTGTTTGATACGAGCGTCACTTTTTTGTCCTTGTAAATTTGTATTCACAACCAACAAATAGTCGGTATTTTTTCCAGAATCAATAATTGCTCCAGCCCAACCAGAAGTCAAAATTTGTTTTTGTACGGCCGTGTCGGTAAAATAGGCTTGAATTTCTTTTTCTTCCAGGGCTTCTTCGAGTGATCCAAGAAGCGGTAGTAAGTTTTTTCCCGTTGAATTTTGAATTAAAGAAATAATCTGCGGAGCAAGATCGGCTAAAATTTGTTTTGGTTTATTAATTTGTTTTTCCGATCCGGTTTCAACAACTGTTTGAATTGCGGTTAGAGCGGTAGAAGAAGTCAGAGTTAGGTTTCGTGAGGAATCCGTAACTGGTCCAATAATGGAAAGGATTTTTTCAAGAACCGTTGCATTAATTGTAATTACCCCATCGGCAGTCACATTTCGGCTGTGGTTATAAAACCACAGAATTTTTTTAGCACTGGCCGGGAAATCCGGGAACCAATTGGCATCTTGAAATTCCCAGCGTTTGTTGTTTATTGTGAGAGGTAATGGCGGAATGATATATTCTGAAAGCTGACCCTGGAGATCATAGGTTCCGCCCGCTGGTACATCTAAATTAATGATTTTTCCGTCTTTAATATCAAGAACAGCAAAACTGCCCATAAATCCGCCCGTCGGTCGAAGTTCGGCGGGATTCTGAAATACCAGGATATAGCGGCGCAAACCTTTGCCACCAAAAATTTCTTGCAAAGTGTCGTTTAAACCGGTAATTCGTTCAAAATCTGGCACTAATCCAACAAATAGTTTTCGAAAATCAACAAACTGCTGGCGATATTCAAATGGTAAGATATTTTCATCTACTGCACTTAAATTTTCAGCAGCTTGCTTATAATTTGGATTGGCAAGACGCAGCGCCTCAACTAATGTATTCAGTTTGTCTGTGACAGGCTGGCCGCTATTATTTTCAATTGCCTTTAGACCGGAAAGAAGGTAAGAATTGCCAAGCGCGATTTGTTCTCCGGCCAGCAAAATTCTTTCCCGGCCGATAATTTGACCGCCTAAGAACGGCACGACTTTTACAACTGACTGTAAGACGGTGTGTTTTGTAGTAAGGGTTTCGAGCGCGTTATTAAATTTACTAAGTGCCGCTGTAGTGGCTAATTCTGCAGATGTCAGGTTGGCAGATTTTAAGGCGGTTGCAGATTCCTGAAGGGCCATAAAACCAGCGGTACTGTTTTCAGTAATGGTATCTTTTGTTTGGGCCAGGCTTTCAAAATAACCTTGCAGCGGTCCGGGAATAACTAATGCTAAAGTAAAAATCAAAACTGTTGCCATGGCGAGTCGCGAGGGAACTAATTTTGCAGTGACAAATTTAAAGTTTTCGCGGGAAGGTTTTTTTAGTTTAACTTTTTTTTCTTGGATTGGTTTTAAATTGAGTTTAGGAACGATTGGATCAATAGATTTTTTTGCGCCGTGCAAATCTGAAAAAAGTTTTGAGTTAATTGGCGGCTCTGTTTCGTCGCTGTTTTTTATATTGTGATAAGTTTGAAATAGTGAGGGAGCAGAAATGTCCGGAGCAGACGTATCAACTGTTTTCCATACTTCAGATTTTTCTGATTTTAAATTTACAACGTGTGCCGAAGTTGGTGGTGGGGTATTAACATGATGAACAAAAAATTTCAGCGGTGCAGCTGGCATGGGTTTAGCCGAAAGAACTTTTCCTTCTGGGCAAGTTGCCTTGTTGTGTCCGGTATTGTGGCAGAGTCCACAACGTCGGAGTTGAGGGCGTTTAGAAGACATTGTTGTACTATCAATAGATAGTACTATTATACACTATTTTTGTAGACTTCCCAAGTCTCTTTTGCGGTATTGTGCCAGTCGTATTTTTGGGAAATAATTTTGCCTTTAGCAATTAGTTCATTACGAAGTTTGTTATCAGAAAAGCCGCTTTCAAGCGCTGTTACCAGCTCATTTTCATTCGTTGGATCAAAGTAGATAGCGGCGTCGCCCAATACTTCCGGCAAGCAACTGCTTTTTGAGGTGACAACCGGAATACCGGCTGACATTGCTTCGAGCGGTGGTAAGCCAAATCCTTCGTGCAAACTTGGATAAACAAGTAATTGAGAATGGGCATAAAGTGTACCGAGTAATTCGTCATCTAGGTAGTCGGTAAAAATAACACTTTCATTTTCGAATAAGGGTTTAAATTGTTTAAACAAACGTTCATAAAAAAAGTTTCTTTTTCCGGAAAGAACCAATTGATAAGAATTTTTATTTTTTTCGCAAAATTTTGACCAGGCAGAAAGTAAAAATGGCAGGTTTTTGTGTGAGTACGCGACTCCGACATACAGCGCGTAAGGTTTTTTTATATCAAAGCGTTTAACAACGGTGTGTGAATTTTTGGGGAAACGTTGGGGAGCTAGATAAGTCACTTCGATTTTATTGAGCGGTACGCCAAGAGTTTTTCCAATGTCATTTTTAGAAAATTGGCTGATAGTAATAATTTTTTTAGCAGCCTGAGCGGCATGTTTTAGAGTCATTTTAAATCCAATCTGTTTGATGCTAAAGATCAGAGGTCCAAGCGTGGTATTTTTATTACGCGGATAATGATAAGGAATCAAATCGTGAATAGTAACAATAAAATTTTGATTATAAAGAAGTGGCACGTTCCAGTGGGGGAAATGCATCAAATCAAGTTTTTGGCGTTTAATTATTCTTGGTAAAAAAAGTTGTTCTTGAAGACCGTACCAATGGATATTGGCAAGTTCTTTTTTAAAATTTGGCCGTTTGGGTTCATAATCGCCCCAATTTTCTCGCCGCATAAATATAACAAATTCTGCGGGCAAGTTCATTTTTTCCAAGTGGCTAATTAATTGTTCTAAATACCGGCCAAGACCGCCTTGTTTCGGGCCATAAAGGCGAGCATCTATTCCAATTCTCATATAATTTGTTGTAATCCTGCTAGGCAGCTTTTATTTGGAATAATGCCAAAGCGCCAGGTTAGCTTAAAACATCGTTATTATACTGAAATTAGGGGGTTTTGACAATCTTAAAAAAAGGCAGCAATTCTGTGTTTTTTAAAATGGGAGATAAAATTTTCGCTTGTTGGCTCACTAAAAATATGATAATATTCAAAATAATTATCATTATGATTTATCTCAGTGAAATTCTGAATGTCTCAGTTAAGGACCGGTCAGAAAGAGTTATCGGTCAGCTCAAAGACATTCTGATAAAACCGCAGAGTGGCACTTATGCTCCGCTTTATTTTTTATTCATAAAAAATAAAAAAAACAAGAAAGAGTTTTTTGTTCCGGTTGAGTTTGTAGCGAATTTCGGCAAACGTTGGATTGCACTGAAACATTTAGAAATAAATATTCCGGCTGTAACACCGGAAAATAATTATCTTTGGCTCGCGAAGGAAATACTTGACGAACAGATTGTGGACACGAAGGGGGCGAGAGTGGTGCGCGTCAATGATCTTAAGGTTGGTCCTTTTGAGGACAAAATGTGTGTGCTTGGAATTGATGTTAGCTTTAGAGGGATCTTGCGCCGACTCGGCCTTGAGTGGCTGGATGTTTTTAATTTATTACCAATTACCCTTATTGATTGGCGGAACGCCAAGCAAATGAACGGCAAGCTGCAGCTTACGACCGTAGCGGAAGAGTTAAAGCATCTTCATCCGGCAGATTTAGCCAATATTATTGAAGATCTTTCTATCAAGCAGGGTAGTACTTTAGTAGATTCGCTCGCTCCTGGCGCCGCCGCCGCGGTAGTTGAAGAAATGGATCCGGAAATTCAAACCATGATTATGCATTATCTTGGTCCGGAAAAAGCCGCCGATATCGTGGAAAAAATGTCGGTTGATGAGACGGTTGATTTATTAAAAAGTCTACCCGAAGACGAGGCCAGAAGATTTTTGGAACGATTACAAACTTCAAAATCCAAAAAAATTGAACATTTATTTAAATATACTGAAGATTCTGCCGGTGGTATTATGACTACCGATTATGTTGAGGCGGAACCGGAATGGTCGGTAAAAATGGTAATTGAAGAAATTAAAAAACTTTCGACCACATTGCACAGTATTTTATATGTCTACGTTGTAGACAAAGAGGATAATTTAAAAGGTGTAATTTCGCTTCGCTCGCTAATTATTTCGGATCATAGTGAACTTGTGAAGGATGTGATGAAAAAAATGCCAGAAGGGTCAATATTAAAAATTGATCAGAAAGTGAATGAAATCATCCGAATTATGACTAAATACAATCTTTATGGCGCGGCAGTGCTTGATGAGAATGAAAAAATGGCCGGGGTTGTTACTCTTGATGATATTATGAGATTTGTTGATCCGAATGCTTAAAATATGCAGAATTGGTGGAAAAAATATAAAAAAAGATTGATCCTACTCTTAGCTGTGATTGGTCCCGGCATTATTACCGCGGTCGCCGATAATGACGCGGGCGGGGTTGCGACCTATACTGTCGCTGCCGCAACCTATGGTATGGCTTCACAGTATTTTATTATTCCGACGACAATTTTACTCGCCTTAACTCAAGGGCTTGGCGCCAAAATTTCTATCGTTACCGGTCAGGGGCTGGGTGAATTAATTAGAAAAAAATTCGGTGTCCGATTATCGGTCGTTATTTTTTTATTTTATTTTGTAGTAAACCAAGGTGTTGTTTTACAAAATGTTAGCGGGTTAAAATCTTCATTTCAATTATTTAATTTGCCGTGGCAAGCAGCCTTAATTTTTACTTCGGCATTTCTTAGTATTGTTGTCATCACGCTTAATTTTAAAAAACTGCAAAGAATATTTTTAATAATGATTTTGTTTTATTTTGCTTATGTATTTTCCGCAATTTTAGCTCATCCGAACTGGGGAGAAGCGTTGCAGGAAAGTCTGATTTTCCCGAGAAAAATAAATATTTGGGATGTGGGTTATTGGTTTTCGCTCATTGCCGTGCTTGGTACGACTGTTACAGCTTGGGGGCAATTTTTTATTAGTAGTTTTATTGTCGACAAAGGGCTCACGGTAGAAAATTTGAAAGACGAAAAAGTTGAAATTTATGCCGGGGCATTTTTAACTAATTTTTTTTCTTGGATTATTGCGCTTAGCGTCACGTATACATTATTTGTTCATAGTATACGAGTTGAAGATGGCTATGCGGCGGCGCTCGCTATTCGGCCGTTCGCCGGTCAGTTCGCTAGTGCGCTTTTTGCCGGCGGTTTATTTGGGGCGTCACTACTCGGGCTTACTATAGTTCCACTCGCCACTTCATACGCATTTTCGGAATTGTTTGGTTATGAGCGGACTTTAAATGCAAATTTTAAAACGGGCCGGGCTTTTTATATAATTTTTATTATCCAGTTAGTTTTTGGAGTTTTTGTAACTCTGTTTCCTCAAATTAATTTATTTAAGCTTACTCTTTACGCGGATTATTTAAACGGCGCAATGCTGCCAGTAATATTTTATTTTTTAATTACTTTTTCCGAAAGCAAAGAGATAATGGGCGAGTACGCAACCAAAGGAATCGGCGGCTGGTTTATTCGGCTCGCGGCAGTTGTTATTACTTTGGTGGTAGGAGCTACTTTGCTGGGTAAAATTTTCTTGTAAAATTCCTATATAAATGTGAAAGCCGTCCCGCGTGTAGCGAGACGGCTTTTTTTACGTGGTGGGACTTTCGGACTCGTCGCTGTCTTCTAGATCGTTTGTGATTCTGAACCACATCTTGTCGACCTGAAGCGTGCCGCGCGGTGTCTTCACTATGAAGACGCTGCCTCGAAGACGAATCGTAATTTCCGACCCGCCGACCTTGTTCCGAAGAACCAAGTGGCCTGCAAGGGTCGCCATGACCTCGAGGTTTCCGAACTGTGACACGTAGATCAGATTGCGTTCTTGTAGCCGGCGCTTGTGCGCCAGCTTTTCCTTGTTGGCCTGAATCTTTTCCTTGAGTGCCGCAATCTTGCCTTCGTCCTTCTTTTTGGTCATGACTTCTCCTGTTAGTTGTTGAGATTTTCTGCGACGCTTTAATCCAGAATATTTCCGAATTAAAGCGTCGCGAAAATCATTCGCACAACAAAGAATTATACATCTTTTTAAGCGTTTTGTCAAGATAGTCAACTAAAAAACTGCTTAGATAAGCGATAAAAATGGCTAAGCTAAAATTACTGAAAGCCATTCCCGAGCCGCTTTTTCATTATGGAAAACTTTTGATCTTTCAAGGCCATTTTTTATCATTTCATTCCGGTATTCTTGGTTACTCAGAATTTTTATAATCCCGTTAGTTATTTCATCTATGCGGTGCGGGTTCACGAGGTGTGCCGCCCCGTCGGTAATTTCTGGCAATGAAGAACGGTTGGAAGTAATTACGGGAACCCCCGACGCCATCGCTTCAAGAACCGGAAAACCAAAACCCTCATAAAAACTGGGATAAATAAATAATGCAGATTTTTTATATAGTTCAGGTTTATCTGAATCATTTATATAGCCAACAAAATGAATGCGGTTTTTTAAAATACTTTTTTGCGAAAGCATTTTAATTTTACTATTTTTCCAGCCGGGCGCGCCGGCAATGACCAAATCATATTTATCCGATAAGCTATTTTGCGACATTTCAAAGGCGCGAATAATTGAGGTAATATTTTTTCGCGGTTCTAAAGTTCCTAAAAATAAAATAAATTTTTCGGGTAAATTATTTTTCTTTACAATTTCAGAAGTATTGGTTTTTTGGAAAACAGAAGATAAACCCGGGTAAATAGTCTTTACTTTTTCAGCGGGTAAATTAAAATATTCTATTAAATCACGTTTAGTATTACTCGAGGGAGTAAATATAATTTTAGCTTCTTCGCATTGTCGGCGAGTATTGGCGAGACGATGCCAAATTAGTTGTTTTGCAGTAAGATAATTTGGAAACAGTTCGAAGGTCAGGTCGTGAATAGTAAGCAGGTGTTTGGTTTCTGATGAGAGTGAAGTGAAATTTAGATTGGGAGAAAAAAAGTAATCAAGTTTTGAAAGTTTAAATTTATTTCTAATTAGCAGGTCAATTTTAGGATATTTAAAAAAAAGTGATGATAAATTAAGAAGTTTGTTTGGGAAAGAAAATTTAGCTATCGTTACATTTGGAAAATTAAATTCCGGCAAGGTTGGAGTAAAAAGCGAATTATAAAACAAAAAATATTGATTTTGTCGGTCAGTTTTTAGGATGGCGGTAATAAGTTCAAAGGCGTATTCGCCAACACCCGTGCGGTAGGGCGACTGCAAACAACGTAAGTCCACGCCGATGTTCATATTCGAAATGAATGAATGAGAATATATGTGGCGAAGCCCATATATAGTTTATAGTTGTAGCAGGGCTGGCTGGCGAAGTCCCTTTTGAAATTCCTCAAAACGGCTGTTTACGTAATTTTCAACGGTAGATTTAAAATTTTCAGTACGAAATTTGGCGGCATGGTCGCGTATCTTTTCGCTATCCCAGAGATTTTGATCGAAATGTGTTATTGCCTCAAAAAGCGATTCCCAGCTTTGTTCACTAAAAAATATTCCGGTTTCATTTGGTATGACAGTTTCAGTTGCGCCACCGGAAGCATAGGCAATGACCGGCCGGCCACTTGCCATGGCCTCGAGCGGAGTAATGCCAAAATCCTCGATTTGTGGATGAACAAAGGCAAGTGCACCAGCAAGCAAGTCCGCTTTTTGTTCATCTGTTATTCGGCCCAAAAATTCTATGTTGGGTTTGGCAATCTTTTTAAGACGATCAAATTCCGGTCCTAAACCAAAAATTTTTAGCGGTCTCCCTATGCGGTTAAAAGTACGGATGAGCAGATCGAAATTTTTATAGGGCACGAGGCGGCCACCGGCGATAAAATAATTACCTAAAGTTTTTGCGGTGCTAAATCTTTTAAAATCTACTGGCGGATGAATGATGTCGCTTTCACGACGATAATATTTTTGAATACGATACTGAACGGTTTGTGAATTGGCGATAAAGTGATCCACTCGATCGGCGCTCATTTTGTCCCAGAGGCGTAAGCGCGAAATAAGCCGTGGTAAAAACATTTTTACTAATTTGTTGTAAGGTAGATCGGCAATATAGTTGTGAGTGTCGCTCCAAAGATATCGCGCCGGAGTGTGGCAATATGAAATGTGTAAAGTAGCTGGGGAAGTAATTACACCTTTCGCAAAAGCGCTGCTGGAAGAAAGCACGACGTCAAAATTTTCTAAGTTATGTCTTTCGGTTGCTCCGGGCATAAGCGGCAGGTACCACTGAAAATTTGAGCGGACAAATGGAAATTTAGATAAAAATGATTCACGGATATTTTCTTCATTAAAGCCGGTGATTTTTTCCTGATCATGAAATAAAACAAAAATCGGCGCCTCAGGCCAAATTTCATGGAAGGCTTTTAGAACTCGTTCGGCGCCACCATCTTGCGCCAAGTAATCGTGAACCAATGCTATTTTCATGTGTTATAATGCGCCCTTACCCCAAAGCACAATAAATGGGGTTTTTATTAAAATAATAAAATCAAGATAAGGTTGCCAATTCTCTACGTAAAAAGTATCGAGTTTTGCTTCTTCTTCAAAGGTAAGATGACTGCGTCCGGAAATTTGAGCAAGTCCGGTGAGGCCGGGTTTGATTGCAAATAAAACTGAATGTTCGTTCGCGTATTTTTCAACTTCGCGAGGTTGATGAGGTCTCGGACCGACCAGGCTCATATCGCCACGGACAATATTCCAAAATTGCGGTAATTCATCAAGACTAAACCGGCGCAAAAAATGTCCAAACTTGGTTACGCGCGGGTCGTTTTTTATTTTATAAACCGGTCCATTTTTTATGCCATTGTTGTTGATTAATTCTTTTTCAAGCTCGAGCGCTTTTTCACCAGATTTTCCAAATTGCTCGCCGGTCGAAACATTCTGGTACATGGTTCGAAATTTTAAAGTGTAGAATTTCTTGTTTTTTTGTCCGACTCTTTCATTTTTATAAATTATTGGCGAACCGGTTTCAAAGTAAATAATGATTGAAATGATTAGAAAAAAAGGCGAGAATAAAATTAAGAAAAATATTCCTAAAAAAATGTCGGTAAATCTTTTAACCATTCGACCCCAGCCCGCGAGGCTAGTTCGGCCGAGCTCGACGAGCGGTATGCCGCCAATGGTTGAAATAGTCATGTTACTGGAAATTGTTTCAAACAGGTCAGCGGAATATTTAAACGCGATATGGTGGCGATTGGCAAAGCCAATCGCTTGGATCGCTTCGCTTTCACTGCCGCGAGCGTGGCTGAAAATTATTTCGTCGGGGTTTAATTTTAATATTTGATCCTCTTCTTCTTTGCCAAATTTATTGAAACTAGCGATTATTTTAAAACCAAATTGTGGTTCATTGTTGAGGGTGGATTTAATCAGGTTTGCTACGGTGTCTGATCCGATAATTATTGTGGAGCGCAGGCCGATACCTTTGCGATAAAGAAGGCCTTTGATGCCGCGCATGGCAATGCGTCCGATAATTACATAAATCATGGCAATAATCCAACCAGCCAGAACCAAAAAACGCGAATCAAATTTTTGTAAGGTAAAAAAAACGTAAATGGTAATAGCAGCGAAGCCAGACGAACTAGCAGAAATTACTCTCATGAGGTCGGAGGCTAGTTTACGATTTGGGTTAGTAGTATAGAGGCCGGAAAGCGCGTAAATAATAATCCAGCCGAAAGCAGTAAGAAGTAGGGCGGGAAAAAATTTATCCCAAGAAAGATTAAAAAGAATTGGCCGAATTTCAGTAATGAAACTTGCATAGCGTAAAGAGTAGGCTGAGGCTCCGGCAAGCAAAATAAGAACTAAATCCAAAGGTAGTTGAATAAAAGCGAAAACTAGCTCAAAACGTTTCATATTATGACGGTATGGGTTTTGGATAAAATGGCTTAATAGCCATATTTTATGCTAAAAATAGGCCAAAGTCAACAAATTGGGTAAAATAAAGCCTTGACAAAATGGCCAATTTAAGGTATTATATTACGTTTACGACATGCTATATTAGTTGTAGTTGTTTTAAACAATGTCCTTTGAAATATTACCTAGCGCCAGCCTTTCGCCTAAAAGCCGGGGGGCTGCCCAACCTGTCCCAAGGAGGACAAAGTGGACCAACTCCCGGCTCGAAATTTTCTTCGTGTGGTGAACGCAAGTTCCCAACCGGAACAACCCATCGTGGTTAGTGAAGCCAGAAAGCTTGCTCGGCCGATCAACCGAGTCCCAAAGAGGTACTTTACGCCGGCTCGCAAGAGCTTTTTCAAGGCCTATGCGCACTTTTTCGGAATCGCTCTGGTCGCTGGTCTCGTTGCCGCCTTCATAATCGGAAGGAAAATTCCTTCCATCACGGACTTCAAGGAACTCAAGAATGATTTTCTGGCCGATATCGGCAAGGTCGTTCGCGAGAACTCCTCACAGAACGTGATTGTGCCGATTGACGCGAAGATCTCTCCGGAGCTCGCCGCATCGATTCGTCAAGAGGTTACTGCAACCATCAAGGAAGCAGGCCTCGTGATTGCACAGGATGCCCCGATCTTCAAGAAGATGAAAGCTGACAACATCGCTCAGCAAAGAGTGATCTTGGATCTGAGTAAGGCCAAGACGAAGGCCGAAAACGAGGCGCAAAAGGAGCGCAGTGAAAAGACCGCTCTCGTTGACGAGCTTGACCTGGTTCAACAGAAGCTGGAGAAATCCGGCGGAAAGGATCGGGAAGGGATCGTAAAGGATGCTGTTGCGCACTTGAATCGTGACGATGTTGAAGCTTTGCTTCTTTTGGAGCAACTCACGGTTCGTGAAAGTTCGGGTCGCATAAAGGCCTATGGTCCATGGGTTCAGATGAAGGTCTGGGTTCAAAAGAAAAACGTGTGGGGCAAACCCACAATGATCTTGGTTAACAAGCCAGGACCCTACAATCCTTGGATCAAGGTGGTGAAGGGAGTCCCCTATGATAGAGCCTATGGAATGGCTCAAATCATGGGAGAAAATATCCCTCAGTGGTCTGAAGAAGCGACCGGAATTCGGTATACGCCGGAATTGCTCATTCGTGAGCCGGACGTCTACCGAAAAGTTGCGTTGTTCCAGATTCGGAAACTGCTTCAAACCTATAAGCACAACCCCGACGATGTGATTTCCGTCTGGCATTCGGGGAGGCCGCTCTCCCAGGCCAAAGCCCAGAATTCAAGGGATGTGAACATGAGTACTTCCGACTATGTAAAACAAGTCAAAAGTGCAAGTGTCACAGACTCAGGAGTCTGGAAAAACGCCCGTGAGCAATAGGTAATAATTATCAAAGGATCGCCAGCCGCACCGTCGGCTGGCTTTCTTTTTTAAAAATATTTGCATCAGCGCCGGATTGACAAAAACAAGTTTTTATGTTATAATATTTACCGTCTAAAGTAGATAATCGCTCCATGCTTCGCATGGGGAGGAAAGTCCGAACATCTCCGTCGCAAGGCGGAAAGTGGTAGTGGGTAACGCCCACCACTCCCGTAGTGATACGGCAGTCGGGAAAGTGGCACAGAGACAATACTAGTTCCGATTTAGTCGGGATGAAAGGTGAAAAGTGTATGGAGGTTTTGGTTCTAGATCAAAGCCACTATACTCCTTGTAAAGCGATTTACGAGTGTGCTAAACCCTACCTGATGCAAGAGCAGCGTTTCCGGTAAAACGGATTCGAAAAGTTCGCTCGCTAGAGGTGGTTGGTAACAACCATCCCAGATAAATGATTATCCCTGTCTTCCGAAAGGGAGGCTTGACAGAATTCGGCTTATAACTTTAGACTAAAAAACCCGCCGCAAGGCGGGTTTTTGATTTATGTTTATAATCTAGCAAAGTGAGTGAAATGAATTTATTCATTTACGAGCGAGCGACGATTATATGCCCGAAGGGCCTATTTTAAAATCTTTACTTCGTTTTGAATTTTGCCGGCGCCAAATTTTTGAATATTATCAATTGTTACATCAATAATCCGCTGTAACGCCTCAGTGCTATTGAAGGCGTTGTGCGGTGTAACTATGGCATTGGGGTGGTTAATAATCATTTCGTTGAGAAGAGTAGTCTTGATTTGTTTCTGGTCATTGCCGATCACTCGTTCAAAATTCTGAATTAAGTTTTCGTCTTCAAGAACATCAAGCCCAACACCGGCCAGGTGTTCGTTTTGGAGTGCCCAAACAATGGCCTCTGTTTCAATGAGAGCGCCACGGGCGGTGTTAATTAAAAATGCGCCCGGTTTTGTGAGTTTAATATTGGTTTTGTTGATCAGGTGAAATGTACTAGGAAGTAGCGGAGTATGGAGACTTATAATGTCGCTTTTTTTCAGTAGAGAATTTAGCGGTAAATATTTTATGCCATATTTTTTTATCAAATCTTTATTTTTGAATTTATCGTAAGCAATTATTTTAACATCAAAACCGCTGATCATTTTAATAAAATGAGCGCCAATGTGCCCGGTGCCGATTATACCCACGGTTTTACCAGCAAGATCAACTCCTCTGAGACCATGAAAATCGTAACGTCCTTCTTTTACTCTTTTTACAGAGCGAAAAAGTTTTCTAGTCAGGCCAAGCAGTAGTGCCATGCTTTGTTCGGCAACGGTATTTTCACCATAGGTCGGTACATTTTCTACAATGATGCCTCGTTTTTTACATTCTTTAAGATCAATATGATCATAACCAGTGCTAAGGGTTGCGATTAATTTTAAATTTATCATTTTATCAAGAACGGCTTTATTAATTGGTGACTCAACAAATGAAGCCAAAATTTCTGTATCAGGCTGGACGTTTTCCGGTAATAATTTTTCACTTAAAATTTCACAGGAAAATTTCTTCATTTTCTTTTCAACGTATTCTTTCATTTCCGGCCAAATTCCGTAAAAAGTAATTGCGCTCTTTTTAGACATAAATAATCGTAATAGATATATAATTATATCATTATATATCAAAAACAATTAAAAAACCACCCAAGTACTACCGGAGTGGTTTTAAATTTTTTAGACTTCGATTACGACCGGCAGAATCATCGGACGTTTCTCGGTTTTAGTGAATAGGAATTGGCCAACATAATCGCGAATTTTATTACGGATATAGTTGGTGTCGGCCCAGTTCAGCGGATCTGATTCAATAATAAGTTTTTTTACTCGGTGACGCAGATCTTCGATTAGTTCCTTATGAGTTTTTAGAAAGACAAAGCCGCGGGAGATAATGTCCGGATTCTGAATTAATTTACCAGTTTTGCTGTCGACGGTCGCGATAACTACTACCATTCCGTCTTCGGCGAGAACTTGTCGGTCGCGGAGCACGACATTGGTTTCGTCGCTCACACCAAGGCCGTCAACGAATACATAATCAGAAGGAACTTTTAGTTTGGTAAGTGTTCCAACTCCTTTTTGGAATTCCATGACTTGGCCATTGTCCGCAATAAAAACATTTTCTTTTGGAAAGCCCATGCCGGTTGCAATGCGGCCGTTATAGCGGAGCAAGAAATGGTTGCCATGGATTGGTACAAAGTATTTTGGATTTAGGAGGCGTAACATGAGTTTTACATCTTCTTGTTTGGCGTGGCCACCGGCGTGTACGTCCATCATTTCATAGTGAATTACTTCGGCGCCGCGGCGGAATAGGGTATCTTTAAGACGCTGAACTGTACGTTCGTTACCGGGAATTACTGACGAGGAAAAGACGACAGTGTCACCTTCAATAATTTTAACTTCACGATGTTCACCATTTGCAATGCGCATTAGAGTGGCGTTTTTTTCGCCTTGAGCGCCGGTACAAATAATAACAACTTTATTGTTAGGGTAATTATCAATTTGGCGTAAATCGACAATTGTTTTTGGGTTGCACTTGATGTAACCAAGTTCTTTGGCGATTTCTACATTGCTTTTCATGCTAAATCCGCCCAGGGCTACCACCTTACCCATTTTTTCCGAGACTTCAATAATTTGTTTAACACGAGATAGTAAAGAGGAAAAAGTTCCAATGATCATGCGTCCTGGAGATTTGGCAATGAGGTCTTCAAGGTTTACGCCGATTTCACTTTCTGAAACTTGGTGACCGGGTTGGCTCGCGTTTGTCGAATCAGAGAGTAAGGCCATGACACCTTCGCTGCCGATACGGGCAACTTTTTGTAGGTCGGCCGGGGCTTCACCTACTGGTGCATAGTCAAATTTCCAATCTCCAGTATGAATTATTGTTCCTTCTGGAGAATGAATAATGAGACCCATTGCATCGGGGATATTGTGGTTCAAGTGAAAGAATTCGACTTGCAATTTTCCCATTTGTAATTTGTCTTCAATACCAACGTTATGAATTTTAAGTGGTTTCACGCCTTTGTAATCTTCTTGGCGTTTTTTAATAATGGCGTTAGTGATTGGTAAACCATAAATTGGCGGGTAGCCAAGATCGGGAATCAAGTGAGGGATGCCACCGATATGGTCGTAGTGGCCGTGGGTAATAATAACACCCCGGATATTCTTTTCTTTGCCCTTGAGATAACCCATGTTCGGAATGATGTAATCAATACCGGGCATGTCTTCTTCTGGAAATTGCAAACCAAGGTCAATGAGAATAATATCATTGCCATATTCAATGACGGTACAGTTGCGTCCGATTTCTTCAAGACCGCCAAGCACGATGACGCGCAATTTTGGATTGCCATTTGGCAAAGTTACGGGGCCGTATCCTGGTGCCGGATCATGCGGATCCGTTCGACGGATACTTTTTTGCTGTTGTTGCCTACCTCCGGTTGAGTAAGAGCGGCGACGACCCTGAAATTGTTTCTGGGTTTCGGCGGTGATCTTTGGCGGGGGAGGTGAAAGCACAGTACCGCCAGTTTTTGAGTTCAGTAACATAATTGGTTACGAAGAATAAATAATAAATTAATTCCAGTCCTAAAAAAGAAAAGGAGGGATTGTGGGACGCATACAAATGTGTCGCTACACTCTGGTGCGGACGGAGGGACTCGAACCCTCAAGGATTGCTCCATACGCTTCTGAGACGTACGCGTATACCAGTTCCGCCACGTCCGCTCTAAATTATTTCCACTTAAATTTTGTTTTTAGATACCAATTGGAAAGTCCAGAAAATCTGTCAGTCGGAACATTCAGGACTGAAACATTTACTCCTTTTACTTCTTTGTTTACGGCCATTGAATGCCAAGGAGTATAAAGAAAAATAGCTGGGACTTCATCAATCAGAATATTTTGAAATTTTAGATAATTTTCGGCTCGAATTTTAGGGTCGACTGTTACGCGAGAATCTTCAAGCAATTTATCGGCGTTACGGTCGCTGAATCCAGAAAGATTTAATCCGGGATAATCGATCTGAGAAGAGTGCCAAAATGGATATGGGTCAGGGTCACTGCCGGTAATTTCGCTATAAAGTAAAACATCATAAGTGCGGTTTTTTACAGAGTCGCGCAAAAGTCTTCCGGCATTGGTGCGTTCAATCGTAGTGCGAATGCCGACTTTTTTCCAATATTTAGCAATTTCATTTGCTACTTTCCCGTACTCTTCGGTATCGGCAGTAGTTATATTTAGCTGAAGAATATTATTATCTTTATCACGGCGATAAAATGGCTGGTCAGCTTCCATTTCCGATCTGATAATATCAGAAATTCTTTTTTCATCATCAGCGTTCATTGTCGAAGTAGCTATCGTGCTGGTGGGTTTATTTATTCCTAATTCTTTAATGAGAGCATTCCGGCGCAGTGTAAAATATTCTTCCGGTTGCAACCGGGTCCATTTTTTATCAAGCAGGGTGTTTGCATCAGACGGGTTAAAGGTGATTTTTTTAAGATCCGGTGAATAACCTAGGCTGCCCGGCAAAAACGGTGAATCAATTGGCGTGGCGTGTCCGCTCAAAACTGTTTCAGACAAGTAATTTTTGTCTAAGGCTTTCAAAAGAGCGAGCCGCAGATCGGAATCTTTTAAAAACGGCTGAAAGGTTTGATTAAAAAATAAAGCGGTATATTCTGGAAAACGTAAATCAAAGAAATTCAAATTTTTATTATTCAATTTAAGGCTCGCGTAGTTTGGTATAAAACTGAGAGTATCGACATTTTGGCTTTTTAAAGCTTCAATTGCACTTCCGTATTCATCAAAGAATTTAAAACGTAAATTTCTAATAAACGGTTTGTTTTTAAAATAATATTCATTGCGATTGAGGGTAATGCTGTCAATTCGACCGGTGGCGTCTTTGATAATTTTTCCAAATTGCCAAGGACCTGCCCCAGCCGGTTGAAGATTATTTTTTGCAAGACGAATGCCATTTGGACTGATTTCTGACCAAATATGTTCCGGTAAAATACCAACGGTCAAACTGTCTAAAAATGGGGCAAAGGGTTCTTTAAGAGTAAATTTAACTTCAAACTCACTTATTTTTTCCACCTTAACACCATGAAAAGCGGCTGAAAGCGGGCTGGCAACTTCCGGGTTCTGAATTAAATCAAAAGTGTAAACTACATCATTCGCTGTTAAAGGTTGATTGTCCGCGAATTTGACGCCGGTTTTTATTTTTATTAAATAACTCTTTGTGTCAGTGCTAATCGAAAAGCTTTCGGCAATATCGGGTTCTAAAATCTGATTATCATTAAATCGGAAAAGGCCGGAATAGGTGAGAGAGGCAAGGTCTTGGTCAACATCATTTATACTCGCATAGATAGGATTGATGTATTTAGGCTGGCCGATAAGAGCTTCGCTGTATTCTCCGCCTTCAGCCGGCACTAAACTAATATGTTTGCTTACAAAGACTCCAAAAAGTGAAAGCGCTCCGAATATGGCGGTGAAAAAAAATAAGAAAAAAAAGTTTTTTTCTTTTGTTGAAAGAAAACGAAATAAGTATTTTATTTGGGCCGGGCTAGGAAGGCCGCCATTTTGCGCTTGCTTTACGAGTTTGTAATCAAGTGCGCTAATGGAGCGCCGGTCCTTGGTTGGACGAAGAAAAAACCGAAGCATGACGAAATAATTAGTCGATTTTAAATGACGCCTAAAATTTAGATAAGTCTCAGAAGTGCGACGCCGAAGAAGATAATGGAAAGAATGATGGTTCCCCAGTGGAGAAATTTATCAACACCTCTTTTGGTGCTGTAAACATTGCTGGATCCACCAAAAATGCCGGATAAGCCGGCTCCCTTTTGTTGCAATAGTATAATTACAATCAATATAACTGATAGCGTCAATTGAATTATATTATAGACTGTCTCTTTCATAATCGTCAATGAGTGAGTGAAATTTATAAAGGTATTTAGATATTTCCAAGCGAATTAGATTATATCGTCGATATAACGGTCAAAGTGGAGGAGGGTTGGAAGTTGTAAAGCATGCATAATATAGCATAAGAGCCGGTTTTCGTCAATACTGTTAATTTAAGAAATAAGGGGTTAGGGCTAGAAAAAGCCCATTTTTTGTGATATAGTGAAAGGGAATTATTTTGTTCTATGCGGGATCGTGGTTTTCTACAAAAGCCCCAAAGTCATAATGGGAAAAAGATATTAATAATTGGAATTATTTTTGTCTTAATTTTATTGCTTGGCGGATACTTTGCCACCACCGCTTGGTACTTTGTACAAATTAAACAGGGTAAAAAGATTGTTTTAGATAATCCAAAGAATTTTACGTCTGACGGTGAGGCAAACTCATTAACAAGTTTTGACCGTAATTTTTTAGAGGGAGGAAGCCACCCATATCGCGGAAAAAGTAACGGCGCAGAAATTACGATTGTTGAGTTTGTTGATTATAATTGTCCGAATTGCCGGATGGTATATAAAGATATTGATAAGGTTGCCGCATTGTATGGCAACCGGGCAAAAGTTATCATCCGTCAATTTCCCGCCGTATCAATTCCAGGGCATGAGGATTCGGATTTTCTTTCTGAAATTGCCTGGTGCAGTTGGAAGCAGAGCCGGTTTTGGCCGGTGCACGATTATATTTTTGAAAAATACGACACCCTGCCTCATCCATTCACCGAAGATAGTTTAGATAGTATTGTTTCTGATACCGGTTTATCGCTTTCGGTGTTAAAAAATTGCCTTGCCGATCCGCAAACTAAAATTGAGGTTAATAAAGATTATTTTGATGGTGTAGAAGCAGGAGTGCGGGGCACGCCGACATTTTTTATAAACGGTCAAAAAGTGGAAGGGGCGGTAACATTTGATATTTGGAAAATGTATTTTGATAGTGTTAACCCTTGACTTTTCTTAAATTTGTGTTATGTTACGTAAACTCTTTTTAACGGCGATAATTGCTTTGAATCTATTCGCAGCTGGATCGGCACTCGCAGCTATTCCACCGGATTTTAATGATATTTGTTGGAAAAAAGCCGCCTGTGAAAAAATAAACAAGACTCATAACGGTTTTGCGCCCGGTGAAGCTGGCTGTGTGGGTGGAGAAGGCCCTGATCAATGGGGAGTGTGTTTGCCAGCCGGAAAGGCGGTAACTGCTATATCATTCGGTGGGGTAAGGGAGTTTGGTAGTATTGGTGAATTTATTTCAAAAAATTATAATTTTGCAATTACCGTAGCGGCAATTCTCGCGGTCATTGTCATAATAATGTCGGGTTTTCAGTGGACAATGTCTGGTGGGAATAGCGAAGTAATTTCTACTGCGAAACATCGAATTGGCAATGCGGTAATCGGATTATTTATCGCTTATAGTTCATTTTTTATTCTGAACACGATAAATCCGGATCTGGTAAATTTGAAAATGCCAAAAGTATACATGGTCAGACCGTTTAGCGAAATTCCTAATTATTGTTCATTGGTACAGGTAACAGAGGATAATAAAAAAATCGAAAAGTTGTTTTCTTTTGCGGCTCCAGCGACTGGTGATCAAAAATCAAGCCTAACAATACCGGAACAGATTGATTGGAATATGACTTATAATAATGTAGTTGTTCCAGATGAAACAAATTGCGGAGCAAGATATTATTATAAAGGCGGCGGAGGGTCAACCTGTTATGGTGTAAAATGTCCAGACGGCAAATCATGCGTAAACATGCATTTCAGCGCTCCGACAGATATGAATTATAGTTGTGAATCTGGCATTTTGTTCGGACGGATGAGAGCGACTTATCTTATTCAACCGATTTGCGGAGTAATCGCCGGGTACTCTTTTCCGTTTATTTATGACCAGGCACAATCCCCGACTGTAAGCCTCTACGACTGGGATCATAATAAAATATATAAGGTATGTCGAAACCCAAACAATCCAATATCACCTAATTTATATCCCGCAAGTGCAGCAATAAATACTGTTCCTAATGCGAAGGATAATACTACAGGATTCTTTTTTATGAGGTTGCTTGATACTTCCGAGACATGCGCCGGGGAGGGAGAACAATTTCTTGGCTACGCGCTTGGTTTCGCATTATATAGAAATTGCAACGGAGCGGATAATGTAGCAGTTGATAAATTTGGTTATAGTCTTGGTAAAATGGGGCATAATGGCAGTGATCGTTTTTGGATCTATAACGCAGCCTCATTATCTTCATCATCTTTATTTTCAGCATTAGATTTTCAGAATGGCGCGATGGTAAATATTGATATTGGAGGATTTAACTTGCAATAAAAAATAATTTAATTATGCCAAATCAGAAATTGATAATTAAAGGAGCTCGGGCGCACAACTTAAAAAATATTAGCCTGGAAATTCCGAAGAATAAACTGGTGGTAATCACCGGTCTTTCGGGTTCCGGTAAATCCAGTCTTGCCTTTGATACTATTTACGCCGAAGGCCAGCGCCGTTATGCCGAATCGCTTTCATCTTACGCCAGGCAGTTTATGGATGTGCAAGATAAGCCCGACGTCGATTCCATTGACGGTCTTTCACCGACTATCGCGATTGACCAAAAAGTTTCTACTCAGAATCCACGTTCAACTGTCGGAACGGTTACTGAAATTTATGATTACTTGCGTTTGCTTTTTGCACGTTCCGGTACTCAGCACTGTCCAGACTGCCATATTCCGGTAGAAGTTTTTTCAGTTGGAAAGATAGTAGAGAAAGTACGTGAACTGGCGCGCAAAGCGGTATTGGTGGAAATATATGCGCCGCTGGTGCGTGATTCCATGGTGGAATCAAAGGATTTGATTGAAAAAATAGAGAAGTCCGGTTATGAATGGGTGAGAGTAAACGGTGAACTTTTAAAAATAAATGAACTTGCAGAATACAAATTTTTTGATGAGCAGCCTTATGATGTAGATTTGCTGGTCGGAAAAATAATGAATGTAAAAAAAGATGACCTCACAAAACCGGTTGAAACCGCTGAGGACCTTAGCAATGGTCTCGTTAAAATTGTGACCGGTGACAAATCTCAACTTTTTTCTACGGTTGGACTTTGTCCGCGCTGTGGTCGCATAATGCCGACGCTCGACATGCGCAGCTTTAGTTTTAATAGCCCCTATGGTGCTTGCCAGCGCTGTACCGGTCTTGGTGTGACCATGGAAGTAGATCCAACATTAGTAATACCAAATAGTAAATTAACGCTTGCCGAAGGCGCGATTCAGCCTTGGACCCGAATCACCGGAAACCAGAGCTGGTATCAAAAGATTCTGACCAAAGTGGCAGAGCTTTATGGTTTTTCTGTACATACTCCGGTCGCAGAATTACAAGCCAAGACTCTTAATATTATTTTGTACGGAAGCGGCAGTGAAAGGTTTGATGTCGATGGAAAAAAAGTTTCTTATCCTGGTGTAATACCGGATCTGATGCAAAAGCACCTCGAAACAAATTCTGAATATGTCCGTAAAGAAATTGAACAATACATGCGCGAAAAAATTTGTCCGATTTGTCAGGGCAAACGTCTGCGTCAAGAATCACTCTCGGTTCGAGTAGGCGAGTATACAATTTCGGATATGGCCGGTATGAGTATTGAAGAGAGCCGGACTTTTTTGGTAAAAATGTTTGGGATTGATATAAAAACAAAAAACGATAAAGCTGAAAATTATAAAAAATCCTCTAAAATTGTCGAGCCGATTATTCGTGAAATTTTGCCGCGTCTACAGAATCTTGAGCAGGTCGGCCTTGGCTATCTTAATCTTAGCCGGGCCATGAATACGCTTTCGGGCGGTGAAGTAACACGTGTGCGTCTTGCCAGCCAGCTTTCGGCGGGTCTCACTGGTGTTATTTATATTCTCGACGAGCCCTCGGTTGGTCTGCACCCCCGTGATAACCAAAAACTTATTCACACACTTAAATATTTGCGCGATCTTGGTAATACAGTGATTGTAGTTGAACACGATCCAGCGATGATGCTCGAAGCTGATTATCTTATTGATATTGGTCCCGGCGCCGGTGTGTATGGCGGCGAGGTGATTGCTGCCGGAACTTTACCGGATTTTAAGAAAAATAAAAAATCTTTAACGGCTGAGTATTTGTCCGGAAGAATTGATATTAGTGAAGAATTCCGCCGTAAAGGACCACGGTCAAAAGTACAACCTAAAGCTAAAAAATCGATTATTATTACTGGTGCCAAAGCATTTAATTTAAAAAACATTGATGTTGAAATTCCGTTGCAAAAATTAGTGGCAGTGACTGGTGTTTCTGGATCCGGTAAATCAACTTTGATAATTGATATTTTAAGTAAGGCATTATCAAAATATTTTTATCGCGCAAAAGATGAACCGGGTGCTCACAAAAGTATTAAGGGTGTTTCAAATGTTGATAAAGTCATCGCAATTGACCAATCGCCGATTGGTCGTACGCCGCGCTCGAACCCCGCTACTTATACGGGAGTCTTTACTTTGATTCGCGACCTTTTCTCATCGTTGTCTGAAGCGCGCCTACGCGGTTATGATGCCGGTAAATTTAGTTTTAATGTAAAAGGCGGCCGCTGTGAAGCCTGTGCTGGTGAAGGTTATGTGCGAATCCCAATGCAATTTTTAGCTGATGTGTTTGTGGAATGCGGCGAGTGTAATGGTTTGCGTTATAATCAGGAAGCGCTCGAAATTAAATATCACAACAAACATATTGCGGATGTTCTAAAAATGACTGTGGAAGAGGCTTACACTTTTTTCCACGAATATCCAGCCATCTCCGACAAGTTAAATGTCTTGCGTGAAGTTGGTCTTGGTTATGTGGAATTAGGCCAGCCGGCTACCACCATTTCTGGTGGTGAGGCCCAGCGTATTAAACTCGCTCAGGAATTGTCGCGCGCCTCAACCGGCAATACTTTGTATATCTTAGACGAACCTACGACTGGTTTGCATTTTGAAGATACCAAACGCTTGCTCCAAGTACTTAGTCAATTGGTTCTGAAAGGTAACTCGGTTTTGATCATTGAACACAATCTAGATGTCATCCGCTCGGCAGATTGGATTATTGATATGGGTCCAGAGGGTGGCAAAGGTGGCGGTGAAGTAGTTGCAGTCGGCACGCCGGCCGATATCCGGAAAAATAAAAAAAGCTGGACCGGAAAGTATTTGTAAAATTCAATATTAAAAAACCCGCCTCGTTGGCGGGTTTTTTTTATTTATATAACTACTTCTTTACAATCTTTTTCTTTTCAGACATTTTACGCTTGAAATCACTGCCGCGCAAGAAGTGCAGTTTGGCACGTCTTACTTCGAGAGTTTTGACGATTTCGATCTTGTCGATGATTGGAGAAAGCAAAGGATAGATTTTTTCAACTCCTACGCCGTCAGAAACTTTTCGAACAGTCATTGTGGCGCCGACTTCATTGCCGTGCCTAACTGCGATAATAGTTCCTTCAAAGACCTGGATACGTTCTTTTTCTTCACCCTTGGTGTTGAATTCTTTAATTTTCTGGTGAATTTTTACTACCATGCCAGGTTTGTACTGGGGGGCAGCCGCTACTTTAATTTCTTCAGCCATATTCGAAATGAGTGAGTGGAATAATTTAAATTGATTTTAATTATTCTCGAGCGAATGAGAATATATGAGGTTTTTACCCCTATAAAGTTATATTTCATTTAAGTGAGGTATATATTAGACTTTTTTGCCGTTTTTGTCAAGAGACAGCCGTATTTTCTATTTTTGGCGGTCTTTAATGATTTTTTCGATCTTTTTTACCACTTCATCCACTTTGCCTTCGGCATTAACAAATCGAAAATCATAATCCTGTGATTTTTCAATTTCCTCCTCAGCAATCTTTAATCTTTCTTCCATCATTTCAGGAGAAATACCACCCCTTTTTTCAATTCGTTTTTTTAAAATATCAATTGATTCTGGAAAAAGGAAAAAAGAAAGATTTTGAATTCCAAGAATGTCTAAATTATGCTTGCCGTTTACTTCAATATTCGAAAAGACCACATCATATTTTGTTCGGGCGGTTTCTAATACGGATTTTTCCGAACCGTAGTAATGTCCGGCGTAATAGTTATATTCAAGCAGTTCGCCAGCGTCGATTCGTCTTTTAAAAGCATCTTCAGATACAAAGAAGTAGCTGACGCCCTCTTGATCGCCAGGGCGGGGAGGGCGGGTGGTAGTGGTAACCAATTTTGCAGAATTAGGAATTAATTTTTGCAATTCGGTTATTACTGTATCCTTACCTCCGCCGGAAGGAGATGAAATTATGACTAGTAAATTTTTATTCATAAAATATTTAGGCTAATTCTTCCAGAAAGTTCTTTAAGGTTTTCGGCAAGACTGATTCAAAAGTTTGTCTTTCTCCGTGTAAATCAACAAAGGATAATTTGGCGGAGTGTAAGAAAAGCCGTCCAAGTTTATCATCCCAGACACGTTTGCGCTTTTTTTGAAAATAAAGCGGGTCGCCAACCAGGGGGTGGTTGTAAGCCAGGAAATGAACACGAATTTGATGCATGCGTCCGGTGTGAAGAATGATTTTTAGTAAGGTAAAGTTTACAAATTTTCTTTCAACAAAAAATTCGGTCTTAGCTTCTTTTTCGCCTTCAACTTTGCCCTTAATAACCGGCCGCGCTGCCATCCGATCGCCGCTTTCCGAACGGGCAATCGGAAAAGTTAATATTTCCCAATCTCTTGCTACCCGGCCGTGGACAAGCGCGAAGTATTCTTTTTCGATTGTGCGGTTTTTAAATTGATCTTTTAAATGATTGAACATTTTTTGGGTACGCGCGATTACCATAAGGCCGGAGGCTTCCTTATCAAGGCGATGAACAATGCCGGGTCTGACTTGCGGGTCGTCTCCAACTTTTTTTATTTCCGGGTATTTTTCAGATAACCAGGAAGAAAGGCTAATTTTTTCATTGGCCATGGTGGGGTGGGTGAGGAGTCCGGAAGGTTTTTCAATGATAATATAATCAGGATTTTCGGATATTATTTTTGGAATTAGCTGAGCTGGTATTTTTGCGTCCGTTGTTTTTTTGGTATTTTTTTTAACTGTAGTTTTTTTGGGCTGCTCTGTGTTTTCAACAATAATTATATTGCCAGATTTCAAAGTATTTCCGGATTTTTTTGGAATTTTCCCATTTAGTGTGATTAGTCCATCTTCTACTAGTTTTTGAACTTTAGAACGTGAAATTTTCAATTTTTCCAATAAAAAAATATCCAACCGTTGTTCGGAGTTTTGTTCAGAAATTATAAATTTGGTAGTATTTTTCATGTGGGCATGGATGGAATCGAACCATCGACCTCCACCTTATATCTGCTAGTGAGGAAAAAGCGAATTAATTCATTTTTTCCTCACTAGCAGATATATTTACGTCGGGCCTCAGAAATGCAAATGAGCGGTGCGCCTGGATGGAATCGAACCATCGACTTCCACCTTATAAGGGTGGCACTCTTACCGCTGAGTTACAGGCGCGTTTTTGGCGCACCAATCATTTGTATTTCGTTCGTCCCTAGTAAATATAAAGGTGGCACTCTAACCGCTGAGTTACACGCCCCATTAGTAGCGCTCATTATACCAAAAAGCTTAAGATTTTTCAAGCTTTGAAGAGTTGTCAGAAAGTCTTCAAAATGATACGATAATTACATGAATTATAATGTTTCACTGTTTTTTAAGGTAAATAAATTATGCGGCAGAAACCGCTGGCTTGATTTATTTGGAAAAGCCGGCGCCGAATGGGTGATTATTGCGATGCTTGGTTGGTTTGTCGCGAGTGTATTTATTGATTATAACTCAGAATTAAATAATATTTTATTGCGTCTTGGTACGCTTGCGGTCGGTTGGGTCGCCGGTTGGAGTATTAGTATTTTAATCGGTAAAATTGTCAACGAACCAAGGCCGCATGTAACTTATCCTGAAAGTAAATTGTTATTTCAACCGTACATGAGCTGGAAATCTTTTCCTTCGGATCACGCGATGTCAGCTTGGTTGATTTTTTTTCTTGCTCTTATGTTTGGCCTTCCTGGCATGGAGGGTCTCGCCGTTTTAGCAGTTTGGGTTTGTTGGGGTAGGGTTTTTGCCGGCCTTCATTATCCATTTGATATTATTGGCGGCATGGCGCTCGCCGGCTTTATTACAGTTGTCTGTTATAATTTAATGCTGATATTTTTTTAGTATGAAGGGCAAGTGGCAAGTTCTGAACAAAAAGACTATATTTAAAAACGCTCATAGTAATATTCAGATTTGGAAAGTGCGGACCCATCAAGGTAAAGAGAAAGATTTTACCATTCAGAAAGGACGGGATTTTGCGGTTATCTTGGCAGTAACAAATGACGACAAGTTGGTAGTAATCCGTCAGCATTATCTGAATGAAAATAAAAAAATATATTCGTTGGTAGCCGGCTACATTGACCCTGGCGAAAACAAAACCACCGCGGCTAGACGTGAACTTCTGGAAGAAGCAGGATATAGCTGCAAAAAAATCGTCTATCTAGGAAAAAGCAGAAAAGGTAAATATGCTACTGGTTACGCTCATTGTTTTGTTGGACTGGGGGCGTTTTCAAGTCAGAAACAAGAGTTAGAGGACGCAGAAGATATTGAAGTAGTCCAAATGAGTAAAGAAAAATTCATCGGTTTGTTGAAGAGAAATGAATTTTTAGATGCGTTCACTGAAGTTTGTGCTTGGCGCGCTTTAACATATCTTAAATCGGTTTAAATTTATGAACGCGGTAATTCTTTGCGGAGGTTTGTCTACCAGATTAGGCGAAATAACTAAAACAATTCCAAAAATACTTTTAGAAATAAAAGGACGAACTGTACTTGAGTGGCAAATAGAAAAATTAAAAAAAATTGGTATCACGGAGGTAGTTCTCGCTGCCGGGCATTTATCGGAAGTGTTATTTAAGACCGTGGGAGTAAATTGCAACGGTGTTACTCTTACTTATGCGATAGAGGAATCCAAGCTTGGTACCGGCGGAGCGATAAAGCATGCTTGGAATTATTTCGGCGACAACAAGAAGCCGGTATTTATTTTAAACGGCGATATTCTTACAGCGGTTGATTATGCTGAAATGGTCAAAGAGTTGAAGCCAGAGAGTGATGGCGTTATTTTGGGTGCCAAGGTTGAAGACGCGTCTAGTTATGGCACACTTCGGTACGAAAAAGACGGACATTTAAAAGAGTTCAAAGAAAAGGAAGGCTTGCATGAACCTGGTTATATAAACGGGGGTATTTATTTGTTTAATCAGAGAGTGACAAAATATTTTCCTTCGGAATCGTCTTTTAGTGTTGAGTATGACGTGTTTCCAAAAATGAAAAATTTATTTGTTTATACTTCCGACCAGGCTTGGATCGACATTGGTGTGCCAGAGCGATTGGAGTGGGCACGTAAAAACTGGGATGAAAAAATATGAGTTTGCAAAGAACAATAACAGTTATTTTTTTTATTTCAATTTTTATCTTACCTTTTACGGCTTGGCGATTTTATTTAAACAGCCGACCAAAAAGCTTGCCGATCCAGCCGCGTGAAGAAGTAACAATTACTATTATTCCTGGCTGGAATTTGCGCGACGTGGCAGATTATTTTGTAAAAATGGGTATTGTTTCAAGCACTAAATATGTTTTTGCTTTAACCGGCGAACCGGCTACGATCGATACTAAATCTTATTTGTTTGGAAATAAGATTCTCGCCGGAAAGGGAGAAGGCTTGAGCCTGGAAGGGTATTTGGCCCCAGAAACTTATCGGGTGTTTAGGGATGCTGCCCTGGGGGATGTCGTTGAAAAATTAATCGCGGAACGTGAAAAAGAATTTTTACAGGTTAGTTCCACAATTCAAGATTTTCACCAGACGTTGACCATGGCGAGCTTGATTGAAAAAGAAACCCGCACGCCCGAAGACCGGAGGCTGGTCGCCGATATTTTATGGCGTCGTTTGAAAAAGGGTTGGGCATTGCAGCTCGATTCGAGCGTTCATTATGCGGTCGATAAAACCGGCACTGTATTTACAACCGACAAAGAACGCGATGACAAATCATTGTGGAATACCTATAAATATCCAGGTCTTCCGCCTGGACCAATTTGCAATCCAAGCTTTGATTCCGTCGAGGCGGCAATTACACCCGTAAAAAATGATTATTGGTACTTTCTTTCTGGGAATGACGGAAAAATGTATTATGCGAAAACCCTTGAGGAACACACTGCCAATCGATATAAATATTTGAGATAATTATGCTAACTTCGGAATTTGATTATATTTTACCAGAAGAATTTATTGCTCAGAGCCCGGCCGAGCCGCGTGATAGCTCTAAATTAATGGTGGTAAACCGCAAGAATCAATCTGTAGAAAATTTAAAATTTTTTGATATTATTGATTATCTGCAGGCGGGGGACATGCTTGTTTGGAACAGCTCGAAAGTTTTTAAAGCCAGATTGAAAGGAAAAATAGAATTAGATGAAAATTCTGACGGTTTGAAAAAAAATATTAAAACTACCGGTAAAATATTGAATTCTTCCCCGGTTGAAATATTTTTAGTTCGGCCAATGGAAAACAAATATGTTTGGAAGGCGCTCGCAAAGCCCGGCCGGCGTCTTAGACTTGGTATGAAGGTAGAATTTGCGCCGAATTTTTCTGGTGAAGTGATGTTGAAAGAAAAAGATGGAACAATTTTAATCCAATTTGAAGATGATGATTCGGTGGTTAGGGCAAAAGCAAATCAATATGGCGAAGTGCCGACTCCGCCCTATATTGAAAACTTGAACAGCGAGTTAAAAGGGTCGGATATTAATGAAAGATATCAAACTGTATATGCAAAACAGGAAGGGTCAGTTGCTGCTCCGACGGCTGGTTTTCATTTTACGCCGGAATTAATAGAAAAACTGGAGCGTAAGGGGGTAGAGTTTGCAGAAGTAACTTTGCATGTTGGTCTCGG
>Ga0172379_10001885_pt1 | contig 39547 bp, 43 predicted proteins | sample GrowelOW334metaG_FD_119756 | JGI IMG/M metagenome (GOLD analysis project Ga0172379, IMG submission 119756) | Groundwater microbial communities from an aquifer near a municipal landfill in Southern Ontario, Canada - Groundwater well OW334 metaG | ecosystem: Environmental > Aquatic > Deep... | reverse complement strand
TTTCTTGAGCATTGTTCACTAATCTTGAAGTAGCCTTTGGCTATTTCGTGCTTATGAATACTATGAGCACTCCGATGAATATAATCGCACCACCAATAAATCCCAGTGCAGTGATTTGAACTTCTCGATAAAGAACGTAAGCAAAAAGTGCGACAAAAATTGGATATGAGATTTCAATAATTGTTGCGAGAGTTGCGTTTTTGCTACTTACAGAAGATGCGATAAGCCAGTCTGCTAAAGCAAAAGAAAGGCTTGAAACAATAACGAGGATAAGGAGTGATTTTGAGTCCGCGATTTTTACAAGATCGGTTTTCAATGTTCCGCGAACTAGAGAATAGATTCCAAGAATTATTGCAGAAACTCCGCATCCAATAGTTAACGTTGTTGCGACAGAAATCCTTTCAAACATTTTTTCATTTAATACATAGGTTAATCCCCATAAAATTGCAGCGCCTAATGATGTTAAAATCCACATACCAAATTATTGTAACAGGTAGAAAATCATAAACGCCGCTGTCCATTCATAGGACAACGGCGTTTCGTGTGACGTCTACCGGCCGAGCATATTGAGGGCACAGATTCCTTTCAAAAACGCGAGCAGCTGGCCTGTGTTTGCACGCTCATCTGGGCTGCAACACTGGAGTTTTTCTTTCAGGTGACCTTCCAGTCGCTTGACAGCTTTCCTCACCACTTTTTCATCTCCGATGGATCCGATCGCTAGGAGTGCTTCGCGGTATTTCATCGCACTCATCGCGAGGTACTCAATTCCCTCGAGCTGCTCATCTTCCGTCAGGGAGAGAATGTGGTTGAGGGCACACTGGATTGTGGCCGATCGCCCTTCTTCACTGGTTTTTTCATTTCGGATGTCATCCCGAAATTTTATGAAGAGTTCGGTTCGCAGATAGCTCCTTTTCGCCTTCTTTCTCATGTACAAGATCCAGATGATGATGGAGATGAAGGTCAGAACTGGAAAAAAGGCTTTGAGAAGGAGTGAACAGGTACTTGGGCTCATGTTTTCCTCTGGGTTTTCATGTTTTCTCGTTCTTACGGACCGCTAACATTAGCAAATAAATCTGCATTCGTCAATATTCTTCTCCTTGTGAATTCCTATAAATTCATGCACAATTTGGCCATTCTATGGCCTCAATCATATCTGTGCTTTTTGGTGATCCAAATGCAAAAGTCGTGAAACAGCTTAGGAAAGATGCAGATAAGATCAATGCGCTAGAACCTAGTGTTCAGGCGCTATCTTCAGAAGAGTTGCGAGCAAAAACTATTGAGTTCAGAGATCGACTCGCAAAGGGCGAGACGTTGGATGCTCTTTCGCATGAGGCGTTTGCGGTGGTTCGTGAAGCAAGTCGAAGAGTGCTTGGACAGCGGCATTTCGATGTTCAGCTCATGGGTGGTTTGGCGCTTCATCGCGGCACAATTGCAGAAATGCGAACCGGTGAGGGTAAGACGTTGACTGCCACGTTACCGACGTATTTGAATGCATTAACGGGAAAAGGCGTTCATGTGGTGACAGTCAATGATTACTTGGCTAAGCGCGATGCAGTATGGATGGGAAAGATTTTCGCTTCATTGGGGCTGACTGTTGGATGCATTCAGCATGAAAGCGGATATGTTTATGACGCGGAGTACAAAATAGAGGCGCCAGTAGATGGCGCAGAAACAACGGCATCGTTTCATGTTGCACAAGACTCGCTTCGTCCAGTTTCTCGAAAGGATGCATACGGAGTCGATATCACATATGGAACAAACAACGAATTTGGATTCGACTATTTGCGCGACAACATGGCGTCGAGCATTGAGCAGGTGGTTCAGCGTGGATTGTATTATGCGATTGTTGATGAGGTTGATTCAATTTTGATTGATGAAGCGCGAACTCCACTTATTATTAGCGCACCAGCAGAAGAGTCTGCGGATTTGTATTATAAATTTGCGGAAGTCATTACGCACTGTACAGAGGGAGCTGATTTCAATATTGATGAAAAGATGCGAGTGTCGACGTTTACGGAAGCTGGTTTGCAAAAGCTTGAAAAGCTTCTTGGCGTTCAAAATCTGTATGAAGAAGGAATTGCCATGGTGCATCATGCGGAGCAAGCATTAAAAGCGCATGCACTTTTTAAGAATGATCGTGATTACGTTGTGCAGAATGGAGAGGTGAAGATTGTTGACGAGTTTACGGGAAGAATCATGGAAGGTAGACGATATTCAGAAGGATTGCACCAGGCAATAGAGGCCAAGGAAGGTGTAAAAATTCAGCGCGAGAGTAAGACTCTTGCGACCATTACATTCCAGAACTATTTCCGCATGTACGAAAAGCTTGCTGGAATGACGGGAACTGCAAGTACAGAAGCGGAAGAGTTTTCAAAGATTTATAAGCTCGACGTCATTACCATCCCAACGAATCATCCGGCAATGCGCACGGATTTTCCAGACAAGATTTATAAGAATGAAAATGGAAAGTGGCTTGCGCTTGTTGAGGAAGTGAAGCGATTACATGAGAAGGGTCAGCCAGTTTTAATTGGAACGGTTTCAATTGAAAAGAATGAGCGACTGAGCGAATATCTCAAGCTTGCTGGCATTCCACATAACATGTTGAATGCAAAGAATCATGAGCATGAAGGAGAGGTTATTGCGCAGGCTGGGAGAAAAGGCGCGGTTACACTCGCAACAAACATGGCCGGCCGTGGCGTGGACATTTTGCTTGGTGGCAATCCTGTCGATGCGCAAATGGCAGAGGAAGTAAAAAGCCTTGGAGGCTTGCACGTTATCGGCACAGAGCGTCACGAGTCTCGTCGCATAGATAATCAGCTTCGTGGCCGAGCAGGGCGACAGGGAGATTCAGGAAGCACACAGTTTTTCGTGTCTCTTGATGATGACTTGATGCGTATCTTCGGAAGCGAACGCGTAAAAGGCATGATGGATTCTCTTGGCATTGATGACTCAACGCCGATTGAAAGCAAGATGGTTACAAAAGCTTTAGAAAAAGCGCAGCAACGAGTTGAAGGCCATCATTTTGATACGCGAAAACACGTGCTTGAATATGATGACGTTTTGAATAAGCATCGCACGGCGATTTATTCAGAGCGTCGTGAATTCATGGGGAGTTTAGAAAAAGCGCATGAGCTTGTAGCATCGACCGTTGAGAAAGAGGTTGAGCGAGTGGTGTATTTTCATACAAGCAAGGCAGATTCGGACGTTCCAGATGGATTTGTAGAAGGCGCAGAAAAGCATGATTGGGATCCAAAAGAAGTCGTCGAAAGTTTGTCGACTATGGTGAAGCTGGAGGGAGAAGAGAAACAGTCGATTCTGGATTCGCTAAAGGAGCTTTCGAAAGACAAAGAGAAGTTGGCGCATCAGCGAAGCGGCGTTATTGAAATTGTCACTTGTGCAATGAGGAGAGCGTATGACAATACCGTTGCAAAATTTGGAGATGCGGATCGTATTATGGCCATTGAGCGTGGTGTACTTCTTCGTGCAACAGACGCTATGTGGATGCAGCACTTGGATGACATGACATATCTTCGTCGAACCATCGGGCTTCAGGGTTATGCGCAACGAGACCCACTTGTTGAATATAAGCGCGAAGCATTCCGTTTGTACGGGGCAATGCGTCAAGAAATCGGTCGTGAAGTTTCATATAACTTGTACAAGATCTTCGACCAAGCTGTTGCAACACGAGCAATGTTTCAAGCTGCACCAAGTCTCATTCGTCAGGCTGCAGCATTCCTTTCCGCTCAAGGAACTGACGCAACAACCATGGTAAACGTCCCTTCAAATGGCGTAATCGAGTCGCGAACTCTCCCCCTTAACAAGGGGGAGTCGGAGGGGGTAGCTCACTCCGAGAAAAAGCCTCGTCCGAATGAGCCTTGCTATTGTGGAAGTGGAAAGAAGTTTAAGAAGTGTCATGGGAAGTAAAGAATCTTTTATGAAAATCTTACTTGAGATTACTGAAAAAGATTTGGGGTTTAGTGAAACAGAACGCTTTGATAAGCCGTATCAACTTCGAAAAGCTGCTCGGGCCATACTCATTCGTGAAGATGGAAAGGTTGCGATTCAAAATGTTGCACATCGAGGTTTTCATAAGATTCCTGGGGGAGGCATTGATCTGGGTGAAAATATTGAACAGGCTTTACGGCGTGAGATTCGAGAAGAGAGCGGTTGCGAGATCGAGATTGGCGACCCACTTGGCATGATTGTGGAATATCGAAACTGGATTGATCTCATTCAAATTTCGTATTGTTTTCTCGCAAAAGTCGTTGGCGACATTCATCCGATCCAGTTAACTGAAAGTGAGATTGCGGACGGCATGCAATCTTTGTGGTTTTCACTCGAAGAAGCAATTGCTATTTTGAGTTCAGAGAATCCAGAAGATAAAGAGGCTCAATTTATTGTGAAGAGGGATTTAGCGTTTTTGAGAGCGGCAAAAGAAATTTTAGAAAGAAAATAACCCTCACTCTATGACCTGCACACACATTTGTTCCAAGCTCGGGTTTGTTGCGATCGGTGCAGTTGTGGCTTTTTTAGCCACATACTTTGTAATGAGAACCCCAGCGGTTGATTCTTTGGACGCACAAAGTCCTGTAGAAGAAATCACCTGGCAAACCGTCACAATTGGCAACATCGTGACATTCGAGATTCCTTCAACGTGTCAGCTTGATCCAGGTGCTGGAAATGCATACCTCATTTGTCCAACCGCAGAAAACGCTCAGCCAACGCCAGAGATGAATTTTTCATCAGATGGCATTACGGTGAATGTTCATCGATGGGAGGGACTGGAGACTCCATATTGGGATCACATTGTTGCGAGCATGAAAGTCGTTCAGCCGATGACGCACAACATTACGATTAATGTGGAGAAGTAGAAAAGATATGAAACGTTTATTTTTTGATGAACATTCGGAGCGATCGCGTATTGCAGATGCGTCGAAGGGTTGCCCTTTCATCATCGGTCGTGCCGTAATAGACCAAGTCCGAGCCGCTGAAAAAAAACATTATCATCCTCAGTCAACGGAAGTTTATATTTTCATCTCCGGAGTTGCGGAAATGCTTGTGAATGATGAGATCATTGCGGTTCGAGGTGGTGACATTGTCATTGTTGATCCTGGTGAATCTCATCGAATGACGCGAATCATTGAACGACTTGATTACATGACAATTCGAGATTCGGTTGATGATGCAGATAAGGTGATTGTAGAAGACTAGCGTGGTAAAATTTCGTCACTCTTTACACATCTTTATGCCAAAATTGGACGAGGTACATAACCGATTACAAACAAAGAAAAAGCAGCGACGAGAAATCAAACAATCCTTTCAAGATGAGTTAAGAAATAGTGCACGTTACATGGAAATCTTGGAACAAATGGAAACATTGAAAGCGGAAAAGAAGAGCATTGAAAATGAAATTCGCGCGCATGACCTTGATACTGGGAAGTTGGAAGAACTTAAGATTGATATTCAATCAGACACCGTGTTGCTCGCCGATATCGCGCTCAATATGTACGTGCAGCAGATGCCGGTAGAAATTGTTGATGAATTGAATACCAGATGGGCACCAGTATTTTCTGTACGGTTTAAAAAGTCATAAGAATTTTTATGACTCTTGCGCAGCGCATCAGTATCGCTCGAACACTGACGATTATTCAGATAGTGCTATCGGCGGTATTTGTTATCGCAGCATCGATAGTTGCAATTGTATTTGTTACACATGGGCTTTCTGAGGCTTCGGCTTGGTTTCGTGGAATGAGTAACGGCGTTGGTGTTGGCATCGCGATGGTGGCTTTTGTTGCTATCTTTGCACTTGTTTTAGTTACAGCATTGCCAGCGATCGTTCTTGTTGCATTGAAGAAACGTAAAGAACAGTGGGGAACTGCCGCAGTTGTGTCATTGATTGTACAGATCGTACTTGGTGGAGGTTTATTTTCTCTGTTTCCGATCGTGACCTTGATTCTTCTTTTGAATAAGGAAGCGAGTGCGTACATTGGTTTGAAGTAGCCACAACCAAAAACGTGCGCGTGATATTATCGACCTATATGAACGCGGCACAAGGAGGGGGCGGTGCGGGATTGCTTTGGGAAATCGGAGGAGACGTTTTACGTTTTCCTCTTTGGTGGTACAGCACAGGACTGCAAGAAACCGTGTTACGGATAGTCGCATTTGTTCAAGGGTATGCGCAGTCAATCGGTTTTATGGTATGGGTAAAGAATATTTTTACGCCAATGTTTGGACGGTATGACTGGCAAAGTAGATTGATCAGTGTTCTTGTTCGTTGCGTAAACATTGTCGCTCGTGGTTTTGCGGTTTGTATTTTAGGAATTTTTGGTGTTGGTCTTTGCGCGTTGTATGCGCTCCTGCCAATTGTTGCTGCATTTTTTGTTGTTTACCATGCGTCTTCTTTCTTCAGCCTATGACCATGGATCTTTCCGATATCATTACAAGTGCTGCGGAAGAAACAGAGATTCCCGGAGTATTTTTTGATGGAACTTTTTGGTATTGGGACGGAGCAATTACCGAACATGCAATAGCATATCGACGCCGTAGTCATAAGATCGCACGAACATTACAGAGAATCGGATTCTTGATTGGCATCATCGGAATGATTGGGTTTGTGGCTGGGATAATCACCGCACACGCATCTGATATTTTCGAGAGTGCGTTCTGGGCATCGCCACATGCAGATCTTTTTGCATTTTGGGTGGGCATTTTTGGTTTGTGTTTTGGTTTTTATAAAACAAGAAACATCGCAGCGAATGTTGTTCGTCTTCCATCGAAGAAGCGAGGGAATCCGGAATTGAAGAGTCTCCCTTCTCTTGCTGGTGTGAGCCAGAAAGAAGGAATGTTTTGTACGTTTTCTGAAGATGGAATAACAACGCTAGAGGAGGCATTCGCCTTGGCAAAAAAGTCAGACCACACATTCGTCACTGCAATGCACATCTTTGCCGCGTCTATAACGCAAGGACCTGTTCGCATTTTTTTTGCGCGTCTCGGAGTCTCTCCTTCGTCGGTGATCGACCCATTGCGGAGAAAAATGGCAGTTTTGGCGACTGGAGATACTGTATTTGATGCCGAGGCTGTGGCGATAGCTCGCTCTGCATTTTTTTCTGCAGCATTACGAGGGTCAAAAAATGTTACTGCGCTCGACTGTTTTTCAGCATGTTTTTCAGCGGACCAGTATCTGCAAGAGGTGATGTATGCAGTAGGAGTAGATGCGAACGCCTTTCAAAACACACTTGCTTGGCTTCATATTCAAGATGCACTTCATGAAAAGTATGTTTCTTTTCGTCAGGCTGCAGCGTTGAAGCCGACCGGGAGTATGAACCGTGCCTACACTTCTGTTGCGACTCCATTTCTCGATAGTGCCTCTGACGACCTTACTCGCGATGCAGTGTATGGACGTTTAGGATTTTGTGTTGATCGCGAGAAAGAGATCGCTTCGATTTTGCGATCGATTGAAGGCGGTGAACAAAGTGTTGTGTTGGTTGGTCAGCCTGGTGTTGGTAGAGGGGCATTAATTGAGGGGATTGCGGAGCTCATGGTGGAAGAACGAGTTCCAGATATTTTGAAGGATAAACGTCTTCTTCGATTGAATGTTTCGCACATTGTGAGTGCTCAAGGAGGGTTTGGTGCAGAAGAGCGATTTTTATATGCGCTTCAAGAAGTGGCAATGAGTGGGAATATTGTTCTCGTCATTGAGAATATTCATGAGCTTGTAGGCGTAGGAGGGTCGATTGATCTTTCATCGATTTTGGCAAGTGAGCTTGAGAAGGGATACACATTTGTTCTTGCGACTGCGACGCCTTCTGGATATACAGAAAAACTTGAGCGTTCAAGTCTTGGTCCAAAACTTGCGCGCATTGCCGTAGATGAACCAGATCACAACGTTGCGATTCAGATTGTAGAGTCACATCTTGGGTCTATTGAGTATAAACATCATGTTGCATTTACGTATCAGGCGGTTGCAGCATGTGTTGATTTAGCGATGCGATATTTACATGACAGCGTATTGCCAACTTCTGCATTGCAGATTGCTCAAGAGGCGGCGCTCGTTGTGAGTAAAAAACCAAAGCAAGGACCTGTTGCATGGGTAAAAAAAGAAGATATCGCAGAACGCGTTTCTGAAAAGTCGAATATCCCAGTTACGTCAGTTTCTCAAGACGAGAAAGATAAGCTTTTGCAGCTTGAATCGCGTTTGCACGAGCGAGTGATTGGACAGGATCAGGCAATTAAGGCAGTTTCTTCGGCGCTTCGTAGGGCAAGAACAGACATGCGAGCAAACAATCGTCCAATGGCGAACTTTCTTTTTCTTGGTCCGACTGGCGTGGGAAAAACTGAGTTAGCAAAAACGACTGCGGAAGTTTATTTTGGAAATGAAAATGCGATGGTTCGTTTTGATATGAGCGAATATCAAGATCAAGCATCGGTCACTCGGTTGATTGGTGGAAATGGACAGGCTGGATTGCTTACCGAAGCAATCCGTCGTGTGCCATTTTCATTGTTGCTTCTCGACGAGCTTGAGAAGGCGCATCCTGACATTTTGAATTTATTTTTGCAGGTTATGGATGACGGTAGGTTGACTGATGGACTTGGAAGGACCGTCGATTTTACGAATGTCATTCTTATCGCCACATCGAATGCCGGAACGCAGTTTATTCAAGATGAAGTTGCAAAAGGAACTGTTCTCGAGGTCATTAAGACGGGTTTGCTCGAGAATCAACTTCGGCAAACATATCGTCCAGAGTTCTTGAACCGTTTTGACGAAGTGATCGTCTTTACTCCGCTTACGCAAGACGATGTTGCAGCCATTGCATACTTGATGATCGGAAAGATTGCAGATCGACTAAAAATGAAGGGATTGGAATTTCGTGTTGATGATGAAGCGGTTCACGAGCTTGCAATGCAAGGATATGATCAGAAGTATGGTGCTCGACCATTACGTCGAGTGCTTCAGGAGCGCGTAGAGAACGTTATTGCAGAGCGAATTTTGCAAGGTGATGTTGAGCGTAGAGATGCGGTGGTGTATCACAAAGGCGGCGAAGTTACCGTTGAAAAGGCCGTTGCACTGTAGTGAATATGCAACGAGAATACTGGAGACTTGCGGCGATATGTGTTGGAGTTGCAGCCGGATTATATATGTTCATTTACGAAGGCCCTGGTAATGATTTTCTGCGTTATTACATTGGAGATGTTGTTGTAGTTTTCATCATGGGTTTATTTTTCGGAGCCTGGTTTCGTCGTTTATGGATTGGACCGATTGTCGCTTTGAGTATTGGAGTATTTCTTGAATGTATTCAGATATTTCTGACCACTCAAGGTAATGTGAGAGATAGTATTTTTGGTGCAGTTTTTGACTGGTTGGACATTGTCGCGTATGGATGTGGCGCTTTGGTTGCGTATGCATTTCAATCGTTCATGGCGGGAAAGAATCGGAATTTGATATGACTTTGAAAATCCTCTACGAAGACAACCACGTGATTGCCGTGCAAAAGCCGCACGGAATGTTGGTGCAATCTGATGGGACTGCAGACGCGACATTGATAAATGAAGTTCGATATTTTTTAAAGCAGCGTGATAATAAGCCTGGAAGTGTATTTCTTGGTTTGGTTCATCGGCTCGACAGACCAGTCGGTGGTGTGGTGGTGTTTGGAAAAACAAGTAAGGGGGCAGCAAGACTTTCAGAGCAATTCAGAGTGCATTCTGTTGAGAAGGTGTATTGGGCAGTGGTGCAAACTCTCCCCCTTAACAAGGGGGAGTCGGAGGGGGTAGTCACGCAGTGGCTTGTAAAAGATGAAGATCGAAATGTAGTAAAAGCGTTTGATCATGAGGCACTAGGATCGCAATTTGCAGAAACAGCATGGAAGGTTCTTTATCCTGTAAAAGACGAAAGATTTCTTGTAGAGGTGAAGCCAGAAACAGGAAGGCCGCATCAGATTCGTGTTGCGCTTGCAAGTCTCAGCATGCCGATTTATGGAGATATGAAATACGGCTCTCCCTCTGCGATTGCATTACCGAATGGCTCAACTGCGCTCGCTCTTATGGCGCGCTCGCTGAGCTTTGATCAGACGGTTACAAAAGAAAGAATTACCGTTGTTGCCGAGCCGCAGCTTGAATGTTTTTATGCCTAAAAAAGTTCTTCTTGGAATGTCTGGGGGGGTTGATAGTAGCGTATCGGCGGTGTTGTTGTTGGAAGCTGGATACGAAGTAATCGGTGGATTCATGAAGAACTGGAGTGAAAATGATGGAGGAGAGGAGTGTGTGTGGCGACGTGAACGAAGGGATGCGATGCGTGTTGCTGGTCAGCTTGGATTGAAATTTTATACGTTCGATTTTGAGAAGGAATATCGGCAACGTGTTTACGAGTACATGATTGATGAATATAAAGCCGGGCGTACTCCAAACCCAGATGTGCTTTGTAATAAGTACATGAAGTTTGATCTGTTTTTAAAAGAGGCAGACGCACTTGGCTGTGATTTTATTGCGACAGGTCACTATGCCAGGAGAATCGACGATAAAGATGGCATTGCGCATCTTTATACAGGGGTCGATACGAACAAGGATCAAAGTTATTTTTTGTGTCAGTTGAATCAGGTGCAGATAAAGCGGTCGTTATTTCCAGTTGGCAATTTAGAAAAACCAGAAGTTCGAAGGATTGCACGAGAGCACGATCTTTTTGTTGCAGACAAGAAGGATAGTCAGGGAATTTGTTTTGTTGGTCAGATAGATATGCGTCAATTTCTTGAAGCTCGTATTGCACCACACAGCGGAAATATTGTGACTACTGACGGTCGCGTACTTGGTCAACATCAAGGTTTTGAATTTTATACGATTGGTCAGCGAGGGGGACTCGGAGTTGGCGGTGGAACGCCGTTGTATGTTGTTGATCGAAAAAAAGATACGAATGAAGTTGTTGTCGCGCTTGGGCCAGATGATCCCGCATTATTTCGATCTGAACTTGTTGCAATACATATCAGCGAAACGTTTCCTGGAGCAATAGACCGTGTATCTGGAAAGAAGATTGCTGCGCGTATTCGCTATAGGCAGCCTTTGGCAGAATGTGAATTTCATAGAGACGGCGAAGAGATTCTTGTGCATTTTTCTGTGCCGCAGCGTGCCATGGCGCCGGGTCAATTTGCGGCTTTTTATGACGGTGAAGAGCTTATTGGTAGCGGGGTAATTTCATAGGGCTTTCTTGGGACTTATCCCCGTGGATAGACGGCCTTGACCGACCGATCGAATGGGCAGAGCCCTATTTTTTCTCAGAATTTTTTGTTGGTTTTTCCTGCAAGTGCTTATCCACTTTTTTCCGAAATCAATACATCAGAGGAACACAATATGTGGTGCTATACTCGCTTTTGCAACACAACATGTTGTGTTGCATCGTCGATGGAGGGAATCAAGAAATGCATCCCCTGTGGGATTTTTTTGTCCCGAAAAAGACGTAACGCATTTGATTATTTTCTTTTATGGCCTTACCCGTAGTGAGTACGAAACGTGCGGTTCAGGAAAAGATGGCTTCTGTTGCAGAAGCGGTTTATGACTACATGACTTCGTTGAAAGAAGTCGTGAAAAAAGATGGGCCGCATGAGGCATTTTCAACGCAAAAGTTAGAGCGTTCAATCTCTCGTGCTTTGCTTGGTGCTGGATTTAAAGAAAAAGATTTGCCGCGATACGTGAATCGTCTTACCGCAAACGTACTTTCGCGTTTGCAGCGTCAATTTAATGGCCACGCAACACCAACAACCTCGTCTATTCGTGAGACCGTTGCAGTCGCTTTAATCGACAGTAACTTGATTCATGTTGCAAAAACATACCTTTCGTATACCGGTAATGCAGTAGTGAAAGAAGATACTTACGGCAAGGGAATTGTTATGTCTCGATATTTCACAAAGGAAGGTGTGCATCCGTATGACATGTTGACTTGGGAAAAGCGTACGGCTGCGATTACGAATGAGAAGGGAGCGATGGTTTTTGAACAAAAAGATATTGAGGTTCCTTCAGCATGGAGCCAAACGTCGGTGAATATTGTTGCGCAGAAATATTTTCGTGGAAAAGTTGGAACAGCAGAGCGCGAAACGTCCATGCGTCAGCTTATGGATAGGGTTGCGAAAACTATTTCACATTGGGGTAGGAAAGATGGATATTTCCAATCTGCTCTTGATGCTCAGGCGTTTGAAGATGAATTGACCTGGATATTGATTAATCAAATGGCAGCATTTAATTCGCCAGTGTGGTTTAACGTTGGCATTGCTCAACAGCCTCAGTGTTCCGCGTGCTTCATTAATAACGTTGAAGATGACATGCGCTCGATCCTTTATTTAGCAACAACAGAGAGCATGCTTTTTAAGGGAGGATCTGGTGCAGGATCAAATCTTTCCAAGTTACGATCGTCAAAAGAATATCTTGGTGGAAGTAATGGGAAGTCGTCAGGTCCAGTTTCTTTTATGAAAGGACTTGATGCGTTTGCAGGCATTGTGAAGTCTGGTGGAAAAACTCGTCGTGCAGCAAAAATGGTTATTTTGAACATTGATCATCCAGATATTGTTGAGTTTATTGAGTGCAAAGCAAAGGAAGAGCGCAAGGCATGGACGCTTGTTGACGCAGGCTATGATAGCAGTATGGACGGTGATGCGTATGGCTCTGTGTTTTTTCAGAATGCGAATAATTCTGTGCGTGTGACTGATGACTTTATGCGTGCTGTTGAAAATGATGGCATGTGGGTGACTCATGAGGTTACAACAGGGAATCCTTCTGTGTCACATAGGGCACGTGATTTGATGCGCAAAATGGCTGAAGCGGCATGGCAATGTGGTGACCCTGGAATGCAATACGATACAACGGTAAATCGTTGGCATACCTGCAAGAAGACCGATCGGATTAATGCAAGCAATCCCTGCTCGGAATATATGTTCTTGGATGACAGTGCATGTAACTTGTCTTCGCTCAATTTAATGAAGTTTCGAAAAGAGGTGAATGGCGTAATGGAGTTTGATGTTGAGGCATTCACGAAAGCGTCGCAGATCATGATTACAGCAATGGAGATTATTATTGGGAATTCAAGTTACCCAACTCCAGCAATTGAACAAAATAGTCATGATTTTCGTCCACTTGGCATTGGATTTGCGAATCTTGGCGCGCTGTTAATGAGTCGAGGTGTTGCGTATGACTCTGATGAGGGTAGAAATATTGCTGGAAGCATTATGTCTTTGCTTTCTGGTGTGACATACGAGCAGAGCGCTCGCATTGCAGAAAAGATAGGACCATTTAACGGTTTTGTGGTGAATAAGGAACCATGTTTGGATGTGATGCGAATGCACCGTGACGCGAGTTATGCGATGCCAATTACTACAGCGCCAGCAGATATTGTTACTGCGTCGCAAAAGGCATGGGACAGCGTGGTAGAGCTTGGTGAAAAATATGGGCTTCGCAATGCGCAGATTTCCGTTCTTGCTCCAACCGGGACTATCGCGTTCTTGATGGACTGCGATACCACGGGAATTGAACCAGACATCGCAATCGTGAAGTACAAGTGGTTGGTTGGAGGAGGAATGTTAAAGATGGTGAATCAAACAGTTCCAGAGGCTCTGACTCGTCTTGGATATAGCAACAATGATCGGGCTGCAATTCTTGATTACATCGACAAACAGGACACCATCGAAGGTGCGCCTTTGCTGAAGCCTGAACATCTTTCCGTTTTTGATTGTGCCTTTAAAGCAAAGAATGGAACGCGTTCTATTCACTACATGGGACATTTGCGCATGATGTCTGCGGTTCAGCCATTTATTTCCGGTGCGATCAGCAAGACGGTGAATATGCCGAATGAGGCAACGGTTGAAGAGATAGAGAAGGTGTACAGAGAAGGGTGGCAAATGGGGCTAAAGGCAATAGCGATTTATCGTGATGGAAGCAAGCGTCAGCAGGCATTAACAACAAGTAAAGAAAAAGATTCTGCAAAAATGAATGCAGTTCAGCCGGAGGAGAAAGCTGTCGAGCCTGAATCTATTCCAATGGTGAAAGTCATGCCAGTCGCAGATCAAGCAGCTGCGCCACGTCGTCGTCGACTGCCAGATGAGCGTCGAGCAATTAATCATAAGTTTGTTGTTGGTGGTCATAAGGGGTACATCACTGTTGGGCTTTATGACGACGGAACGCCAGGGGAAATGTTTATTACCATGGCAAAAGAGGGGTCAGTTATTAGTGGTCTTATGGATGCTTTCGCGACTTCGGTTTCAATAGGTCTGCAATATGGGGTTCCATTGCAAGTTCTCGTGAACAAGTTTGTTCATATGCGCTTTGAGCCGTCTGGATTTACGAATAATCCAAACATTCGAATTGCGAAGTCCATTATTGACTACATATTCCGATGGATGAGCATGAAATTCTTGTCATCAGAAGACCAGATTGCTGTAGGGATAAATGTTGTTCCTCCAGTCGTGGAATCGCTTTCCGAACAGAACGTCACCGTACAAACAGCAGAGGCGCAGCCGACAATATTTTCTGCAGTACCAGAGTCAAATCCAGTCATGTCTCCAGGTACCGCGCCAATAAAACCGGGACTAACTTCTACATTCAATAACACTGCAGACGCTCCAGCTTGTGACACTTGCGGAAGCATCATGGTCCGCAACGCCGCATGTTATAAGTGTTTGAACTGCGGCGGTACGAGCGGATGTTCTTGATTGTTGGCGAGAAATCATAGGCGGGGCTCCCATGTCTCGCCTTTCGATGGTTAATATAGGATTCTTGAACCGTGGGAAGCTGTCTATGCATAATTGCACGATGATAAATATGTTAGTTGTTAAGGATTCATCTGGAGAGATGGATCTTGCGGATACGATTTTTCTTCAAAAATAGGCGGGGCTCCCATGCCCCGCTTTATGCAATATGAAATCTGTTCGTTCTCATTCCCTTTGGACTGATCTTGGCCATCCGCACTTCATCACCGCAGTCACGAAGGATCGTTTAAAAATATTCTCCGATGATGTTTGCGCGAAGTTTCTCATTGATGAATGGAAATTCTATTCCGATTTATACAATGTTGAATTATTAGCGGGAATAGTCATGCCTGATCATTTTCATATCATCATCTGGTCGAAAGGAGAGAGGACGTTCAGCGATTTTATGCACGGAGTTAAGGGGCACTTTGCGAAATGGTATGGAGAAGAGCTCGTGAAGCGGGGCATGGGAGCCCCGCCTATGGGAAGAACAACGGAGCGAATTGGAGGCAGATCTATTGATAGCGGTACCTTGGAAAATCATAGGCGGGGCTCCCATGCCCCGCTCATTGAAAGAAATGTTTTTACGCCAAAGATTTGGCAGGATTCATTTTTTGATTATGTGATTCCTACTGATGAAAAATTAAATGAAAAGATTGAATACATTTTGCATAATCCCATTGAGGATAACCTTGTCGCTAATTGGTGTGATTACCCTTATATTTTTCTTAGTGATAAATACATTGTTTAATAATTTATTGCGGGGCGTGGGAGCCCAGCCTATAGAATATGTACACCCCAACTATTGAAGATCTTGCTCGTCAGATTGATGAAATTGAACGCGTTCTCGTCGATGTTCGAAGAGATATTGTTGATCTTGAGGGTAGGATGGGCAGAACAGAAAGTGATGTGACCGGTGCGGAACAAGATATTCAACGAATTGATCGAGCTGTGAATGTGATTGACGATGCACTCCGAGGACTTTCGCGCATGTAAGTTCTATGCGAATTCGTGTCGGATCAGATAAGAGATATGAATAAGCAACCAGTACTCGATGAACGAATTAAAGGTCGACAAGGGTACGGGCTTATTCAACTTATTCATGGTAATGGTAAGGGCAAAACAACCTCTGCGCTTGGACAGGCGATTCGATGTGCCGGCACAGGGAAGAAGGTTTGTGTTGTGTTCTTTGATAAGGGCGGAACATTGCATTACTCGGAACGAGCAGCGCTCGATCAGATCGACGCGATTGATTATGTGGTGACTGGGCGAGATCGAATTAATCCTGAAACTGGTTGGTTCGATTTTTCTATCATCGATAAAGATTGTGACGAAGCAATTCGTGGAATGGAAGTTGCACGATCGGCAATGACGTCCGGTGAATATGATCTTGTTGTTCTTGATGAGATCAACTCAACCGTGTGTCTCGGTATGGTTGCAGTAGAAGTCGTTCTTGATGCATTGCAATCAAAGGGAGATTCAACAGAAGTGATTTTGACAGGAAGAAATCCAGCGCAAGAGTTTTTAGATGTTGCGCATCTTATTACGGAAATGCGAATGGAGCGTCATTATTTCTATTCCGGTGTTTCTGCTCGTGAAGGCTTGGATTTTTGAAGAGTTTTGTTGTGTGGATACTGGGCTTCCTGATTCAGACTTCGCGGGTATACTAGCCCGGTAACTCCTAGGATATTTATGACTATTGATGAAATCTTTTCCGAGGTTCAGGCAAAACGTGATGTTGTTGTTCGAGATAAAACATTTCATCCTCGTTCATTTGAAACGGCGATTCTTGATACTGGTGAGGCAATATATTGGGTATATGGACAGGATGGCATGTGGCTTTCCCTTGATCCAGGTGGCGAAGAAATTTTGCAGTTTGAAGATATTAATGAAGAGTTAGAGCCAGAAGACGACACCGTGGTGTATGGTGGAGATGATTATGAGTTTTCATACGAAGGATCTGCAACATTAAAGGACGATGATTCTGCTGCCGTTTATCGATTCCGTGAATTTGAAAATGGAGATGGTAAGCGAATCCGCATTACTGAAGATGAAGGTAGCGGAGATAAGTCGATTGCTTTTGGGGCAGTCGTAACAGAAGAAGAAATTCAAGAAGCATAGTTTCGCAGATTTTTCACGGTTCAGCTCTATGATTTCGAACCGCGAACGGGAAGGTGGAGTAAACGGAAGGCGTCTGCGCGCCCTCCGTTTTGGTTTATTTGCTGTGTTTATAGTTTTGTGGGCAAGGCTGTTTATATTGCAGATTGTTTCTGCGCAGTTCTATCAAGATGTCGCAAATGCAAAGTATTCGTTGTATCAAGAACTTGTTGCAGAGCGTGGGAAGATTCTTGTTCATGATTTTGATGATGAAATAGAATATGAAGTGGCAACGAATGAGCCTCGAGCAACAATTTTTGCAGATCCAACAAAGATTATTGATGAAGTTGACTCGGGAAAACGCATTGCGGTAGCTCTCGGTTGGGATGGTGTGGAGGATTATGATCGTGCTGTGTTGATTGAAAGTTTGGATGCGCAAGGAAAAAAAGAAGAGGCAGATTCTTTGCGTATGTTGGATGAGTGTATTGCGCCATCTGTTGTGTCTGAAGCCATTGTTGCTGTCGATTCATTAATTACTGCGTTGGAAACGTCCATCCCTGAACCTGTCGCTGTTGAGCAGACAGAAGTTTCGAATGAATGTGCAAAGAAAGAAGCTGCAGTATTAAAGATTAAGAATCTGATTGATCGACTCGGCAGGCATGAGCGGCAATATGCGTCAGTTTCAAAGAATGTTGAAGCGGACGCATTGGATAGGTTGCTCGCTTTAAACATCGATGGGATCGATTATGTTTTAGAGAATTCCAGGTCTTATCCTGAGATAGGATTCAGTGGTCATGTTTTGGGATTCGTAGGAAGGGATGAGAATGATCAGCCAATAGGGCAGTATGGAATTGAAGGATATTTTGAAGACTTTCTTGTTGGAACTCCTGGTGAGCTTGCGTCTCAAGCAGACGCTTCCGGATCTTGGATTGGTGTTGGAAGCCGTGCATATATTCCAGCAATTGATGGCGGATCGCTTTTGCTTACGATTGATAGAACGGTTGAGTATACGGTTTGTGCAATGTTAAAAGCTGGTGTTGAACAATACGACGCAGACGGTGGATCGCTCGTTATCATCGAGCCTTCAACCGGGAGAATTCTCGCAATGTGCGGCACGCCAGATTTCGATCCGAACGATTACGGAAACGTAGAAGATATTTCTGTATATAACAATGAATCAATTTTTGAGCCGTACGAGCCCGGATCGATTTTCAAACCATTTACATTAGCAGCAGGAATCGATACTGGCGTGATTTCTCCAACGTCACTATTTACTGACCCTGGATTTGTGAAAGTGGATGACAGAACTATTCATAATGCAGTAGATAAAACATATGGGCAGATTGCTATGACGACTGCGCTTGAAGAATCTGTGAATACTGCGATGGTTTGGGTGATGCAACGAACGGGAAAGGATGCATTTGCACAGTATGTAAAAGATTTTGGTTTTGGAACATTAACTGGCGTGCAATTGAATTCAGAAGTATCTGGAACAGTAGACTCGCTCGACTTGCCTGGCGAAGTGTATGCGGCTACCGCGAGCTTCGGACAAGGCATCACAACAACGCCATTACAAATCGCTGCAGCATACGCGGCAATCGCGAATAAGGGTGCACTTATGGAGCCGCATATTGTTGACGAAATGCGATACTCCGACGGCACTGTCGATAAGATTCTTCCAAAGAAAATTCATCAGGTTATTACAGAAAAGACTGCAGCAACCGTTGGCGGGATGTTAGTTTCTGTGGTTGAAAATGGGCATGGAAAGCGTGCTGGTGTTCCGGGATATTGGGTGGCTGGAAAGACTGGCACTGCGCAGATTGCAGAGAATGGTGTGTATTCTGAAACCGAGTTTAATGGATCGTTTGCGGGATTTGCACCAATTGAAAACCCAAAGTTTGCGATGATTGTGAAGATTGAGAATCCAAAGTCTGATCACATTGTGTACGCCGAAAGTACTGCAGCTCCAATTTTCGGACAGATCGCAAAATATCTTCTGCAATATTATCGAATAGCACCAACGCGATTGTGACGCGAAACTTAGTTAGTGGCTAACTAAGTTTCAGAATACGTATATTTGACAGAAAAGAATCATGTAGATATTCTCAACTCATCAATCGGGAATCAATATGACATTTTTCCTCCAATCTAACTCCATGCATCATCCAGTCATTCTTTCGAGAATGGCTGAAATTACGATTGCATAGACTCCCATCTTCAATCCGTAATCATTTCCCAGCCCTTCTCGAGAGAGACGGGCTGTTTTTATTCCATTATTTATCTTTATATGCAAACAATTCTTGAAAAAGTTAAACAATACGATGATCGTGAAAATCCATATGTTCAATCGGTTTCTTCGGCGGCAATGCGAGCGATTTCCGCAGACATTCCTTTAGAGTTTCTTTCATTCACGTGTTCAAGAATCAATCCATCCAAACTATTTTCGCCAACTCCGTGGGAATATGTTTCGCTCTGTCCAGATGGAAATAATTTTGAAGCTGACTTACCAAAATTAAATGAAATTCTCAATGATCTGAAAACATCATATCCAATAAAGCTCACAATTATTATTGGAAATACTGATCCGTATTACATCTATCTTCAACAATTTTCATCATGGAACAGAAAAGAGAGAGGTGAGATTCGAAAAAGATTTTCTGATCGTTGGGAGGAATATCGAAATATTTTTGAAAAATGGATAAAGGAAAGAACTCCAAATCTTGATGTGCGCGTTGTGAGTTGGGACAAATATGAGCAAGAAAAAGAAAAGGAATGGGGCATTCGATTTGAAGATCAATTTAACGAAGTTTATAGGAAAGCCGACCAGTATTTCTCAAAGAAGGATCGTGATTGGGAATACAGAAAACTGTATGCACAATTTGGACCAGATAAATATTTCTTTGGCCTTGAGCGACCGTCTGACGAAATATTGAATGACTGGATTTATAGAAAGTTCACAGAGTATGCAGTGCAGGGGTTTTGGCTTCAGAGAGCTTTCCCGAATGCAATACTCATTCAAAACGAAAAGCCGACATATCTTCGATCTTTGATGTATCAACCACTTTTAGAAGAACAAGAGAAAGTTCTTCCAATTGTCCATTTTCTCGGCATTGACTCTGAAGGGTATGCCTGAAGAATTCTCCTCAGGAGGATTCTCTGCGGATAATGGAATCTGCAGAGTGACTCCTGAGGAGTAACAATGGGAACGAAGGAAAGAAATCAGTTGATGAAGGGCTTTGACAGTCGAGCGAACGGACTTCTTTCAGTCTTCACGAGGTTCGAACAAGGAGAGCTTCTTCTTTCTGCGAACTATGTTGAGGCGCTCAATCATCAGCCTCTTCAGCTCATGGCATTCGCTTGTCTTGGAAGCAGGCGTGGTCGTGAAGAGATAACGCCAGATATCATGACGACCATTCTCTTCCGGCGGTTCCATCGTCGGATCGATGCGTTCATCGAAGCCCTTCAACGCATTGATCCAATGACTGAGCTTCACATTTTTCTCCCAGATTTTGAGCCAAGGAGAACCTGGGGTTGGGAAGGTGATCAGTCTGACGTGACACTTTCGTGCATGATCATGAGAGAAGACGTTGAGCTCCTACCGATGCAAAAGATCCATCTCTGGTCTGAGATTGAAGAAGGATGTGGATGTGAAGAGGAGGCGTATCTGGGTGTTCTCAGCCGTATCGAGTCATTGACTCCGAGCTGGATGTTCCAGGAAGAGATTGTTTTCTTTCGAGAGCTTTCAAATAGGCATCCAGACATCCTTACTCGCGGGAAACCACGAGATATCGCGAAACATCAACTCGCTGCATACGCGCATGAGGGCAGCGTACTTGAACGAGTGTTTCCGAATGCCATTCTTCTTCAGGCCGATGCGCCGTTTAGGAGACGTGACGCGATGTTCGCACCACTGCGCTCATCTCCTTTGGTGATCGCGCACCCATTCGCATGCGAAACGTCGAACTAGGAGGAAACAACATGGGACTTTGTTGGCGCACGTTGCGTCGGAGTTGCGGAGGACTTCCCGCACACACACATAACGCAAGAGGCCATGCTGTACGCTGCATGGCCTCTTTTTCTTAGAAGATCGTGAGTGAGGTTTTGTTATTACTCTGCATTTGTGAGGTCGTAATGCATAAAACAGTCTGCGGCGTCTCCTTCTTTATCTGATACAGATTCCCAATGTTCGTCCATGTACTTTTTTATTTCGGAAAGCCATTTTGGGAATTTTTCTAAAGGAACACCAACGAGCATGTAAACAATCCTTGCACGCCCATCGTCTCCAGAAAAAAAGTAAAAAATGTCTTTAAGTAGTCGTAAGCTTTCTTCTATAAAAGATCGAGCGGCCTTTGCGGCTTCTGGGGTAGAAAAGTTGGAGTTTATGTCTTTATATGCTCCTTCTGGGTTTAATAGGTCTTTTTGCATGTCTTCAGGCGATCCGCCGTCTCTTATAAATGCCAGCAATTCATCTTTTAGTCGAAAGAGTTTTTCTTGATCAGAATTTCCCATCTCGTCTTTTTGTTTCCGAGGCCTTCTTTCGTCCAAAGCAAACTTGTCTAAGATTTTGTACGTAATGTAATGTTGCCTTTCGTGTAATTCATATCCGAATGCATTTTTGCTTTGAGATGCTGAGTCTATTGACTGGTTCACGATAATTATAGGAACGATGTACGTGAGGTGACCAAATTGAAGATGAAACCTATGGATATACATTCCCGCTGTTTCATCATTTTCTGATAATTGTAATAATTTTTCGTGATCTTCTTGTTTTTCGCAATAAATAATGAGATACGATGAACGTAACTTTAGCGCGACGGTGCCCTTTGGGCTTTCTTTTACTGTTTGAAGAAATAATGCCCTTCCGATTTCTTCAGGCGTTTTCTTTCGTCGCTCTGTCTCCTCGATATTTCCGAAGCAGATATGTGCAATATTTTTAAAGCTACGCTCTGACAGTGCTTTCCGTTTTTTATATTCATCAATGATCGACTTTATTCTTCTTTCGTGTTCTGGGCTAAAAACTTCTGCGTAATCGATTTTGTTTTGCATGAAATCGATCGGTTTTTTCTCTGCTCGCATTCTCTCTTTATTTCTTGCTTCAAGTGCAGCTTCAAAAAAGCCTTCAAGACTAGGATTTTCGGGCTCTTGAACAAGATATTTTTCTAGTTGAGAAGAATACCAGCCAAAGCGCAGTGTTCGTTCGATGAGTTCATTTTTTCGGTTTCTATCTTTTGTTTCAGGAGTTGGTTCTTTGTACGGAATGTGGTATTCGCTATATGGCTTAGTAAGTTTTTCCATAGATTATTCTCTCAATAAATCATCAGGCATTACCCATGCGGTTGGCTCAAGAGCTTCACACGCTTGAATTTCGTATCCGAGTTCTTCTCCAGTCATTGGACTTCCTCCGTACGGATACGACCACAAAATATTTTCTACGATTGTTTCTTTACCGACTCTACATCCGCCATTGTCACTATACGGACAAGCGTCGGCACTCCAGGTTCCGGTTCCTTCGCATTGCAGTTTCATTTGTTCTTCGGTCCACATAGACCCAATGTAGTCTTCGCAATGGCTCGATGCCGCAATGACGTTACAGCTTCCACGTACAGCAACGGTTGGCTTTGTTTCTTCGATGAGGGGTAACACGTCTTCCGTGTAGTTTATGTTTTGACTGTCTGGTACGTCTGCCGCACAGCCTGCACCGCTGATGATGAGAGTTCCTGTAACGAAGAGGAGAGCGAGATATTTCATAGGTTGAATAAAGTATAGAGCTTTTGACGGGTATACTTCTTGAGTGTTCAAAACATTGAGCTTTAGATAAGCTGCAGGCAATAAGAAAATTTCTATGAAAACTCTCTTTATTCGCGCGCTCCAGTTTCTTGCAACGTATCAGATACGCAGATTCAGTCCAATGGTGATTGCGGTAACGGGGTCGGTGGGGAAGACGTCGACAAAGAACGCAATTGCGATTGCACTCTCTTCGAAATTTGACGTTCGAACAGCGAAGAAGAATTACAACAATGAGTTTGGTGTGCCGTTGGCAATTATGGGGGAGTACAGTCCTGGAAAGGATGTTTGGGGATGGATGAAGCTTTTTGCGCGTCAGCTTTTTATAAAAAAGTTTCCCAAGGTCCTTGTACTTGAATACGGCGCAGACAAGCCTGGAGACATTCAAGTTTCTTGCAACATTGCAAAACCATCAATCGGAGTCATAACTGCAGTATCTCCAGTTCATGTTTCAAACTATTCAAACTTTGGCGCACTTGTAGAAGAAAAATCAACGTTGGTAAAAAATATTTCTGTTGATGGTGCTGTTATTCTTAATGCCGATGATTTGACAGTCGCGCAGATGAGAAAGAAAGCCGTCGCTCCAGTGTTGACGTATGGAAAGTCTGGACAGAATTCTGTCATAACAGACATTTATACAAAAATTGTTGAGCAAGATTCTTATGGAACAAGCGACGCACCGATCATAACGAAGTCATCGATTGTGATTGACGGAGAAACAGTCAATCTTGCGTTACGAAATGTTATTGGTGATGCTGCGATTATTTCTTGTGCTGCTGCGCTTCTCGTCGCAAAGCGTTGTGACGTTCCTCTTCAGAGCGCGGCGAAAGCGTTGAATGAGCAGTTTTCTTCTGCCCCAGGACGAATGCGTCCGCTTGCCGGGATTAAGGGTTGCCTTATTCTCGATGATTCGTACAACGCTGCGCCAGCTTCGGTGAATGCTGCGCTTGATGTTCTTGCTTCATTCAAAACACTTCGATCATCTGCTCGTCGAATCGCCGTCCTTGGAGCCATGGCAGAGCTTGGACAGTATTCAGAAGAAGAGCATTCGACCGTTGCAAGAAAAGTCGTTTCTGTTGCAGATATCTTTATTGCGACAGGACCGTTAATGGGCGTTGCGGCAGACGAGGCAATTCGTGCAGGAATGAAGAATGATTCTGTTATTCGATGCGCTGATTCTGTAGAGGCTGGACGTTGGCTTGATGCGAATGTTCATATCGGCGACATTGTTCTTGTAAAAGGATCGCAGAGTGCTCGAATGGAAAAAGCGGTAAAGGATATTGTCGCCGAACCGCTCCGTGCATCTGAACTTTTGTGCAGACAAGAAGAGTCTTGGCAGAATCGTTAAACGATAATGTAAAGCATTTTTATGATCGAACGCTCTGGAAATCATGAGATAGGAGCATCGGAGACTATCGAGACTCAGATGGCTGAGATTGAAAAAAGAATTCCAACATTTATCCGAGAAACGTCGCAGGCGAATAGAAAAAGAATTTTTCAAGATTTTATCGTGCCGCGACTTAAGGCAATAAAGCAGAGTGTTACATCTAGAAACGATCTTTTTCACATTGCTCGGCAGATGGATGAAGCAATCAAAAATGCACCAGTCGCTCGTTCTTTATTTCGAAGCTATTTGAGACAGATTCCAGAGATAAGTGTTTTTGCCGTTACAGGTCCAAACGCGTTGAGAGAAAAAGAGTGGACACGATTTGCCGAAGATTTCCTGTCTGAAGTTTCGACTGAGAATCGAATAGACGAAGATTTAGAAATCGATCAAACGAATATAGAGTTTCGTGAAGCGCCACCAGAAAAGAAGAGTTTAGATGGCGAGGCACGTCAACCACATGACAAAGGAATGTCGCGTCGGCGTGCTAGATATATTCGACGGGAGCAGAAACAGTCTCGAGAACAGGAGCGATGGGGAGGTTTGATCGTGCCAAGCGATGAAGGTGTTAGGGAAAGAAAAGATGGCTTGAAGCCATTTCACGATGTGCTTCTTCATGATGAAGAGAGCTTTGTTCGGATGAGCGTTGAAGATATTCTCGGTGAACAAACTGGTTTTGAGAAAGTTCATTCTGAAAATATCGACCTCCTTCGAAATCGATTAGAGAATCTTCAAACCGAGCCTTCTGCGAAAGAGTTGATTGGAAAGATTGTTCAAACCATTGATAGTTTTCTACGTAAGCACAAAGACTCTCTCTATCCACGTCCGTTATTTCGTGCCGAGGAATATGCGCAGAAATTTCCGAATGACGATCGTGTTGATCAATTATTGCGAGACTATATTCTTGGGTTGATTGATTGGTATCCAAGAGTGTTTAATCGATCTCTTGATCGTCCATTTGCAAAGCGAAGGGCTTCTTTGGATACGGATTTAATTGATCAAAATTTGAGGATGTTTTTAAGAGATGGACTAAAGAAAGTTTTAGGAAATGTTACTCGTGAGTTTCCAAATGAGACTAATCTGCCGAGTAGATTGAATGCTGAAGTTCAAGAAATTATTGATGACTTTTACTATCCACGACAGGAAAATCTTGAGCCGAGTTCTGCTGCGAAATAATATGTTTCTTACCCAAGATATTGATGATGCGATTTCTGTTTTGCAGTCTGGTGGAATTGTTGTCTATCCAACGGAAACATCGTACGGAATTGGTTGTGACGCAACGAATGCCACGGCGGTTTTAAAAGTTTTTTCGATTAAGCATCGAGCAGAAGGGAAGGGGGTGACGGTTTTGTTGCCATCGAATGATGCATTCGGAGAGTCATTCGTGACTTGGAATGACGCGCTTCGATTGATTGCGGAAAAGTTTTGGCCAGGGCCGCTGAACATTATTCTATCGATGCAGCCATCATCATCATCGATCGCGGAGCAATGCTGCACGAACGGAACTATTGCAGTACGTCGATCGAGTCATGAGATTGCGAATAAGCTTGTCGATGCGCTCGAAGTACCTCTTGTTTCAACAAGCGCGAACATTTCTGGAGAAAAGGAACTGTACAGCGCACAAGAAATTTTCGATCGTTTTGCAAAAGAATCAGAACAGCCTGACTGCATTCTCGACGCTGGCACCATTGAGACCAACCTTCCATCAACGCTCGTGGCGTGGGATGAAGAGACGAAAAAGGTTGTTGTTTTGCGACAAGGCGCGATCACAATTGCCTAATCAACATTTCATCACGATTCCGACCATTCGGCCCTTGAAAAGGAAGCGCCCACCCTGGAAGTGCCAAGGGTGGGCGGATGACGTAGCGTCGATTGAGTGGCCTAGAACTCGGATTTGTTTGTGCGGGCGTATTCGTCGATCAGGTCGATGATAGCCGTGACCATAGCCTCCATCTCTTCAACGACCACGAACTCGGTTTTCTGGTGGCGCTTCCGGTCGCCAGTGCCCAGCTTGATGCAGGGTACATTTGAGAGCATGGGGTTCAACATGGCACCACCAGTGCTTTCGCGCTCCCAGCGTGTGACCGACTTGAGGCCAGCGCTTTTAATGGCCGCTTGAGCCAGGTTGACGTGGTGGGGGTGGTGTTCGAGTTGTTCCTCGCCGCCGTTGGAGCAACTAATGTCGATGGTACCAGCTTCAAGGCCATTGAGGGTGTAGAAAACGTCCCAGGTCGCGACTTTGTTCGGATCCAGGAATTCAATGAAGCTTGCCTTGAAGAAGATGATGGTGAGCGGTCCGTGGTGGTTCACGAGGATCGTCAGCATGGCGATCATGATCTCGACTATGCCGGCCTTGTCGCCACTTGCGGCAACGATAGTTTGTCCTTCGAGGCCAATAAGGTCGGCGGCGGTCACAATAACCATTCCCTTGTTCGGCAGGGTGAGATCGCCACCCTTGTAGGGTCCGTGGACGATGGGGTGCACCTCACCGGAGATGTCGACATGGGCGCCGAGCACGACGTGTGGAGCATTTTTACAGCCTTCAGTGGCCGGAAGTTCAACCACGAGCGAACCATCGCCGAGCTTGCTCATATAGGATTGCAAGACACCGAGTTCGTCGAGTTGGCGATAGAGCAGATCGATGAGCTCGGTCTGATCTTCACCGTTCGGAAGCTTGGGGGTTTCGTCCGGCTCGGTTTCGATGCAGCGGGTGGTGGTGAGTGTGTAGTAGATGAAGCTGATCAGAACGTGAGAGGGATTCTTCACTGGAGTTCCGTTGGTTCAGGTTGAGATTTGGAGAAGCTCTTGAAGAAAGGACGCAAAGCAGATCTCAAGGATCTACATTGTTGCTGAAGTTTACTGTCTGCACCTCACAAGTCAACAGTTCTTCCCATGTTTTAAATGAATTCAGCCCCCGAAGAGGAAGTCCTTTCGGGGGCTTTTGGCATAAAAAAGAACGACGCTCGCGATGTGGCGTGCGTCGTACTTCTGAGACCAGAAGTGTTCCAGCGAAGGAACCTTGCTTGCGTATAAACAGCGTACCTGTTCGTGTTCTGTTCGTAAAGAAGAGGTGTGAATATTTCAGGGGTTCGATCATCAGATTTTGAAAAGCAAAACGCACCCAGGGGCGGCGCGTTCTGCCGCATGGGTGCGCGTTCTAGTCTTCGGTGTCTAAGGCACTCTCTTCGAGCTGTTGTTCGGACTCGAATTCCACGATGTAGGGATAGTGGATGATGTACACATCAGTAGATCCTTGCCTGGCTAGCAGGTAACCGCCTGAAGTGTGAGGGACCCAGCTCCAGTGCGGGTTTTCATTGGCGGATGGTTCTTCGAAGTATCCGCGTTCGAAGTGGAGCTCTTCTTCGAATAACATCACCTTGAGATCTCCGTTTCTATCGAATTCCCAATACGTGTCTTGTATCGGTACCACGACGCAGGGTTCCTCTGCTTTGCAGCAGGTTTGCATCTGAATGAGGCGTTCGACGCCATCCACGATTACGTGCTCTATGGGAATCGGAGGCTTGACCGGCTTGATCGGTGTAGGGTTCTGAGCGTTTCTGGGTTGGACGATCATGACTACCAGTAGCGGGGTCATGAGTAGGAACAGGATGATTCTTGTTGTTCTCGGTATGCCTTTGCTAAATACGGCGAAGGCCATGGTGATCCCGACGCTGCCGATGAGAATGAAATCGGGCATGAAAGTAACTCCGGGAGAAATCGTTGATGTGGCGCTGTTTTTGCCGCAAAATGCGACGTATTTTTATATCACGAAATGAAATTTTGTCATAGAGCAAACAGATGAGAAAAGCAAAACGCACCCAGGGGCGGCGACGAGTACGTCTGCCGCATGGGTGCGTGCATTGATCTGACCTACTCTTCCGCGAATGGGTAGAGCTGGACTGGGAATGACGGGAGCGGAACTCCAGTCTCTTCAGGTTCCGTTTCCCATATTGCTTCATCGGGGAAACACCACCCGAATTCTTTAGGGAGTAGGACTTTCGCGCCTCTGGGGACTAGGTAGTCGGGGTCCCGGGCCTGAGCCGGTGTGTTGATAGGATGTGGCACGTAGGACCGGCAGGCCGATGCCGCAAGAGCGGGCGAATATTTTTCCCGACACTTCTCAATCTCGGCACGCTTTTCTGTGGCAACCTGCTCGTCGAGCTGCTTGATCAGCACGCCGATGTTCGTGATTTCTATTTCGGCTGCGACGATGTCGGTCCCGGCACTCTTGGCACGTTTTTTTGCCTCAGTGAGCTGTGCTTCGTAGTGCGCTTTCATGTCATTGAGACGGCCGAGGTAGGCCTTGTTAGCCAGGGCTACTTCAGGTGTCGAATCGTGTACTGGGATCTTCTTGAGCTCGGCGTCCACATCTGCAAGGGGCGCTGAGGCTCGGAGGTAGGTATTTTTGGCATCCAGACACTCGCCGAGCGACGCACTTTTTTGGTTCTCAGCTTTTTTTCGGTCTTCGACGAGCTTGATGCGGTACGTGGTCATCGCGCTTTCCCTGGCCTCTTTTGCTGCCTTGATTTCGGTCTCGGCAGTGGGCGCTTCGGTCGCGAGGGCGGAGTTTAGAAAGAACAGGAGCAGAATGAGAAAACGCATCGAATTTCCTTGGGGACGTCGAAATGACGCCACCCCGTCGTATGAGACGACGAAAGAGAGTATCACAAAAAAAGCTTTTGTCAAAGGCTTTTTGCTGAGATTAGCTAAAAAGAGAAAGATTTTAAAAAGCAAAACGCACCCAGGGGCGGCACGTTCTGCCGCCACATGGGTGCGTTGAGTGTCCTCTTCACTTTTTGGGGAGGGGGTACATGTCGTCCACCAGGGACGACGGAAGGAGGGGCTCTGTTTCCTTTGGCTTCGATTCCGCCTTGGCCTCGTCAGGGAAGCAGGCTGCGAACTCGCTGGGAAGCGAGACGTGATCGTTCCCTTTGGTGAACAGGTAGTCGACGCCCTGCGCGTAGGCTCCCCTGTCGACAGCTCGCGGAGTTTGATCATTGCAGATCGACGCTGCAAGAACAGGTGGGTACTTTTTCTTACACCTGTTGAGTTCGTCGATCTGCGCTCTCTCGACTTGGTCGTCGAGCTTTTTGATCTTGGAATCGATTTTTTCGAGATCGGCTTTGGCCTTGAGCAGGCTATCTCCAGCGGTCTTCGCGCTGTCCTTGGCGTTGTGAATCCCTGTTTCGTATGTGGCCTGGAGCATATAGAGCTTTCCGCGGTAGGTCCGATCTGCATCTGCAATTTCAGATGTCGGATCTTCAGGCGGAGCCGCTTTGAGTTCTTCTTTGACTTCGGCGAGAGGGCTGGCGTTATGAAGGTAATCCTTTTTGGCGGATTCACACGTGCTGAGTGCCTTGGCTCGCTGGTCTTCCGCGTCTTTGCGCGATTTGATAAGCACTGCTCGGTAGTCAGCAATCGCATTGTTCCGAGCTTCCTTGATCGCGTCGATGCTGTCGATGCTGGTGTCGGTTGTGGTGGCTGGTTCGGTTGCGAAGACGGTACCGAAGAAAAGGATGAGGAAAAGAATGATTGAATGCACAGAACCTCCTTGTAGGGCATCGAAATGATGCCGCCGTCTTGAGACGACGGAAGAAGATATCACAAAAATCGCTTTCCGTCAAAAGATTTTTGGCTAAAGTTGGCGAAAAGCAAAAATGCGCCATGGTACAGAGGCCGTTAGCCTTCCTGCACTGTGGCGCATTTCGTGGGGTCGTTACTCGGTTTGCCTAATAGCCTCTTCGTGGAGCTTATAGGCTTCGAGCTTCTTAAGGAGACGTTCCGCGATGTTCGCGTACGTTTTCACCAGTCGTCCTCCACCTTCAGCCTCACGGCGAAGCCTCCATTGAAGGAGATAGGGGTTTGGAAAATTCTCTTGGAGCGCGAGGGTTCGGAAAGCTTCTCTTCTGATTTTTAGATCATCGAGTCTGGCTTTTTGAAGAATCGCATTGTCCGTTTTTTCTTGGTTCACGTTCCAACTGCTCGTCTCGCCGACGTACGCCCATCTGAGTTGGTTACTCGCTTCCTTGGTGAAGGTCGGAATAACAACGTCTTTGAGATACTTGCGTATCATCTGTGCTGAATCTGAGGTACCGATGGTTTCCCAGAGCATTAGCTCGATAGTTCTGTAGAGCTCGCCGAGCTTTTCCGGACTTCGGAGCTCATTTCGTAAAAACTCGTTCGTTCGGGCGTACCATTCCAGGCACGAATTCCCGCACGGTTCGGAGAGCACCACTTCTTGCCGCACGTCCCACATGACGGACGCGAGGCAGAAGGTATCGATCTCTCCTTTTTCGTTCGCGCAGCCTGAGTGCATGTCGAGAGCATGAACTGACGTTAGCACGACATTATTGTCGATCTGCTGTGCTGTTGCTGGGACTGGTGGTATGGGATCTCCGCATCCAGCGAGGGACACGAGGAACATGAAGATGGCGATGAAAATGTGCATTTGCACTCCTGGGGTGAGGGGACAGTAACCATAAATTGTAGCATTTTTCTCAAATTTAGTCCACTGTTACGGCTTTTGCTAAATTTCTTGGACGGTCGGGATTTATTCCTTTGAGGACGGCAAGTTCGTAGGCGATGAGCTGAAGGGGGATGTTTGAAATGAGTCCGGTGAGTGAGCCGCTTTTTGGGATGCAGATGGTTCTTGTTGCGACGCCGTTTACAAACTTTTCGTCGTCGGTAATTACAATGGTTTGTGCTCCGCGAGCACGAACTTCTTCGGCCGCGGTTCGCATAAGCTGGCCATGTTCATCGTCGAGAATGATGAGAATGACCGGAGTGTCTTTCTCGATGAGTGCAAAAGGGCCATGTTTCAAAGCTCCACCAGCGTAGCCTTCGGCGTGGAGATAGGAGATTTCTTTTATTTTCAGCGCGCCTTCTTTTGCAATTGCTTCGCTCGGCCCCTTGCCAAGCACAAAACAATGTTCAGCGTCGATAAGCGACTTTGCGACTTCTTTACATGCTTCATGCGTTTTGAGCGCTGCTTTTACGAACGTTGGCAACTGCCGAAGTTCGTTGATGATCGATCGTCGGCGTTCCATTTCTGTTCCTCGATTCATGCTGAACCATGCTGCAATAAGTTCAAGGGCAACGACTTGTGTGCTAAATGCTTTTGTTGAAGCAACGGCATGTTCGCGACCGGCATTGAGGTAGACGCCGCACGTTGTGGTTCTTGCAATGAGTGACCCAACGGCGTTGATAACAGAAAATGTTGGTACGCCAAGCTCTTGGGCAATTATGACTGCGCGATGAGTGTCTTTCGTTTCTCCAGATTGTGAAAGCACAAGAAGTCCGGCGCCTTCTTTGGTGAAATGTTGCGAAGTAAGCTCGGAGGCATCGACGACTTGCACGGTGTCGAAGGCTCTCAGATTTCGCATGGCGTGCGCTCCGTAAAGTCCTGCATGAAGCGACGTTCCGCATGCGGTAATGACGAGGTGACGAATTCCCAAAAGGGCGCTCTTGTTCTGCTCAAGTCCTCCGAGTTTTACTTCAGATTCTGTGGGAATTCTTGCGCCAAAGTTGAGCACTCGTGCCAGTGCTTCTGGTTGTTCCATGATTTCTTTTATGGTCCAGTGGCTGAAAGGAGCGGGGGAGAGTTGAATGGTTTCTTCTGGAGCGAGTTCGATTCTTGATGTGTCGAGCGTTGTATCGGTCGAAGTGATGTGAGCCATTTCTCCATTGCGAAGCGCGATGAATTCGCGGGTGTGATTGCTAAAAGCAGAAGGTTCGCTTGCAACATACATGGCGCCGTTCCCAACGCCGATGACGAGCGGACTTCCATGACGAGCCGCGATGATTGTGTTTGGTATAAGTGGTGAGACAATCGCGATTCCCCATGTTCCCTCGAGTTTTTCAAGCGCAGATTTTACTGCGCTATCGAGTGGCAATCCGTCATCGATGAAGCTGCCGATGAGCTGGGCAATGACTTCAGTGTCAGTTTGTGATCGGAATGTTATGCCTCTTGCCTCGAGCGTTGATCGAAGTTGGTGGCTGTTTTCGATGACTCCGTTATGAACAAGAGCAATGCGCTTTTTTGCATCCCAATGTGGATGTGCGTTTTCATCAGTTTTGCCGCCATGTGTTGCCCAACGTGTATGGCCAATGCCGATAATGCTCTCAGCGTGATCGTTTGAATGCTCTTTGAGTTTTGCGATGGCATTCGCTCCGTCGTTACTTGCGAACTTTGTTGTGCGCATTTCTCCAGTAGTATTTATTGTTGTTATTCCTGCAGAGTCATAGCCTCGGCTTTCGAGAATTCTCAGACCGTCAAGGATTACTTTGACAGCATCTGTGCTGCCTACCACTCCAATGATTCCACACATAAGCTATACATTAATGTTGAATCGATCTTTGTACGATAGTCTCTCAATGAATCAATTTCAAAGTGTCTGTGGATATTCTGACAGTTTTTTTCATGAAGATATTTTTGAATGCAGAAGAAGATGCAGTATCATGCGTGCAACAAAACATATGAAAAAAATCCTTCTTTTTTCAGCGATCATTTTTGTAGGACTTGTGAGTTGCGGTGCGCTTTATTACTGGATTTCTACAGATACAGACGCAATAGACGGGGCTTTTCAGCAAAGTCAGCAAGATGATCTTGGTGAGAGTGGACTGCCAGATCCATCAACGGTAAGCAGACCAGAACGATTGCAGATTGGAGCAAACTTTATTCGTTTTTTCTTTGATGAAGATCCAAAAAAGGAAACGTTCTATTATCAGCCAGATTGGATTTTTAACGATTTTTCAAAACTTGGAGTACAAGGCTACCGTCAATTTGTAAAAGCGGATCTTTTTTGGGATGTGGTTGAACCAAAGAATGATGAGTGGTTTTTTGAGAATGCCGATGAAGTTATTCCGCGCTCTGGCTTTGAACCGATCGTGACATTGTTTGCCATGCAATACGCATCTGCAACTCCGCCCTGGGTAACTGATTCGTCAAAGTTTGAAAAGACATTAGGAGTTGAGGCAAAGGAATATTTGGATAAAGTCATTGAACGATATGGTTCGTATGTGAAGTATTGGGAAATTGGAAATGAAATGGATCATTGGCGGCTTGCAGATGTGGAGCAGAGTGAGACAACTGCAGAAATGGTGAAAGATGGTGACCTTGTTCTTGCTGCAGAAGAGAAAATACCAGTTAGTCCCTTAGATGGATTTTCACCAGAAGAGCAGGGAAAGTTTTTCGCAGAAGTTGCTGCATATATTCGTGCAAGAGATGCAGACGCTGTGATTGTGATGCCGGGAATGAGCGCTCCAATAGATTATTCGATTGATACTTGGCTTCCTGGCGTTCTTGCAGGTGCAGGAAAAAATACGTTCGATATTGTGAACTATCACTATTATTCGTCATATGAGCGTTTCATGATTGTCCGAAGTGAATTCGGAGAAAAGCTGCAAACATTGGGTATCGGTGACAAGCCAGTGTGGCTTACAGAAACAGGAAGTTCGTCAGACGTTACGTTAACAATTCGAACAAATTATCCGAATAGCGTTACTTCGCAGGCGGCAGATATTTTCCGTCGAATTATTCCGGCGTATGCAAGTGGAGATAGTTACGTGAACTGGCATACATTTCTTGAGTCTGTTGACGAAGGGGGAGAGGGATCGTGGAGGGCATACGGACTTCGTACGAGCACGGGAAAAGTTCGTCCGTCATATGCCGCATTTCAACTTCTTACATCTGAACTCATTCCTTTTTCGACCGTCGAAACACTTGCCAGTGATCCACGAAAAGTTATGGCATTCAAGATGACTACAGACGCTGGAGATGAAAAGTATGTTGCTTGGGGAACTGGAACATTTAAGATTCCTGTCGGGGTTTCCGAATATACTAGCGTCATCCCTTCGTCGAACGGCGAATATATCTGGGAAGCTATCGAGAGCGGCGAATCATTCGAACTTTCAGAGAATCCGGTGTTACTGAAGTAATAGCTTGATCAACTTTCGAATCAAAAAGAAAAAAGCGCGTCCGTAGTGGCGCGCTTTTGCTGACGATGAATCGATGAGAAACCGTTGTTCAGGTGGTAATTGCACGAAAGTTGGTTCCTCGGCAACGGCCGCACCATGTCGGAGCACCGAAGAACTTTCGTTGGCACCGAACGCATTCCATCGTATGGCCAGTTTTTACTGGCTCAAAGTATTTTACGTTGGAACTATCTACGATCTCGACGATCTCTCGATCGGGGAGTCGGAAGAGGCCCATTGTCTCGTTTTGTCTCAAGGCCTCCGAATACATCCAGTTGTAATCGTGGATGATCGCCTCGCCAGTCCGATTTTCGGTGGAATAAACTAAGGTTCCTTCGAGCTCTTGACCGTGGAGGCAACTGGTCCGGACTTCTGCTGTCAAGTTGCCAGCTTCGTCTCTGCCGGTTTCGCCATTGATTCGGAGTAAGAGTTTTGTGGTTCTGTTTTCGGTCACGAACTCTAGGGTCGTGTTTGCTGCTCTGGCCGATTCGATATCTGATCCGTTGGGGCCGTCATTGATCTCAATTTGCATTTGTACCTCCAGGAGTTGTGAGGGGTGATTGGGTTGGCGGTATGTGAAGAGCGACGTCATGACGTCGTTCGACCAAATAAAATAGCATAAAATATGAATTTTGTAAAGAAAAAAGCGCGTCCGTAGTGGCGCGCTTTTGCTGACGATGAATCGATGAGAGATCATTGTTCAATGCTCTTCATCGTCCCCCTCCTCGAAACGTCTTAGAATCCTTATGGAAAACTTGCCATCGAGTGGCTGGTCGCCGTTATTTAATTTGTGTTCGAAGCAGAACGGCTGCAGTGCGTTGATTGTAACAGTGTCGCTTGCTTCCATGGATAGCCACAGGAGGCTCATTTTGTTAAGCGTTTTTAGTAGCGCTTCTGCTCGTTTTTTCTGATCGTTCACCTGACCGACGATTTTCGTTGTGCAGATTCGGGGTAGGTTGCCTTGGCCTCTGCAGAAATAGACCTCGTATCCTGTTTCTGTGATCCGGACAAAGGCTTGCACACCTTGGTTCTTGAGTGCAGCTGCCGCGATCTGATCTTTGGCAGGTTCTATCAAGATTTCCCCGTATTCCTCAGCGATGGTCCTTAAGGATTTTGAAGATGATGGAGTTTTCCCTTCTGCGATGGTAGGGGCAGAGAGAAAGAAGCTGAGAAAAAAGATAACGAACAATTTTGGCATGAACTTTCCTTTTAAAAGGACGGGTTGAGGCAGTTTGTCGTCATCTGACGACTGGCCACTTTAGCGGATTTCTTTCATTTTGTCGAATTGATTGCATCTTTGTAGCAGAAAACAAAACGTCCGCCCCTTTTTAGCTAGGGCGGACGGACGGTGATCGTGATTTGCGTGTGGAGGTTTAGGTTTTGTGGCGATATTTTACTTCTCTTTTTCTTCTGGTCAGGTCACAGTTGCATCGATCACTTGACGGAAGAACGACTGGATGTCGTTTGGCATTCGGCCGAGTGTATTCTCGAACATTCCCTTGCGGTTGTCGTAGACCCTTTTGAATGCGCAACCAAGTTGCTTGCTTCTTGTCTCATCGGGAAGAAGGAAGTGCTGCAGGTCACTAGAGTTCCATGCGGATTCATTCCTTCTTCGATCTTCTTCGATCTGGAAGGGGAGCCACTGTAGAACTCTGAGGAGCATGAGACCGGCTTCATCACTTGCCTCATCGGGTAGGTCTTCGATATTGAGAAGGTTAACCGCGTGCACAAGAAACCCCATCATCTCTTCGATTGCAGTTGGTTTTTTTCGAAATTTCATGACGAACTCTTTTACGGTCCCTTTGTGGGGTAACCCTGAAGAAATACGTGCCTTAGTAGAAAGCGATTATCCAACGAATCTATTGGAACTCAGGCCTTCATCTAGTAACACGCTGTTTTGTTCTTTATTTGGAAATGAACTGTTTCAGTTGATTTCCGTCCTATAGGACTGAAAAGAATAGAACAAAACAGTCACAGATGCAAGAGGATTACCATTAAATACATCATATGCCAGTAAAGATTGTGCCAATTCATCCAGGAGAAATTCTCAAAGAAGAGTTTTTAAAACCGTTTGCTCTTACTGAGTATCGGCTTGCAAAAGATATTCGTGTTCCTGCGCGTCGTATTAATGAAATCATTCACGGTAATCGTTCAGTCTCGGTAGATACTGCATTGCGACTTGCGGCATATTTTGGAACTTCCGCAGAATTTTGGATAAATCTTCAGTCTAGATACGATCTTCTTATTGAACAGGCCGCCTCATTGACGCGCATTGAAAGCGAGGTAAGACGCTGCGAATTCGTCGCGGCATAGTCAATCAAAAACCACCATGAAAAGAGCACTTGCCGAAGTAAGTGCTCTTTTCATGGGTCCAGGTTTTTAATATGGCCAAAATAGCCAATTGGTGGTAGGCTGCTCGGTCGTAAGGCTTAGAAATAAGCCCCAGGACTACACCACAACCCGGAGCACGACATGCGTGTTTGTACTACTATCGGATTTCTGTTTCTGTCACTCATTATCGGATGCGCATCGGAACCGTCTGAGGACCCCGTCCCTCTTCAACACGTCTGGACGCCAGCGTCGCCACCGCCTCACAAGCTCCAGAGTGACTGCAGCGAAGTCGGACAAGATCTCTGGGGTTTGGATCGAGACGGTGACGGGTTTGCTCGCGCACACGTCATGTATGGTGGCGTCTCTAACAACTACAGGTGTTTGCCGTACGGCATGTCGATGCACGGATACGTGAAGATACACGAAACCTCCGAGATTGGCGCCGATAAGGACGACGACAACGTGAACGTCCACCGACACTATCCCTCGCCCCGTGCGAGCGACAAGCCTCCTCTACTGGGAGCGCTGTCGTTCTCAGCACGGGGTTTGTTGTTGATATGATGGACGGCCCGGTGAGTGTTTTCCTTATGAGATGGTAATCTCCATTTTCGCATCAAGGGCATCGGCAATTTTATAAAGAAAAGTGATCGTTGGATTGTAGGTTCCAGATTCAAATCTAGAGATTGCCGATTGTTTTGTTCCGATTTTCTTTGCGAGATCGGCTTGAGTCAGCCCATTCTTAAGTCGGCTTCGAATCATCATGCTGATAATAGCGAATTCTGGCCCGAGCTCGTTGTAGTATTTTTTGACTTCCGGGTTTTTGAGAATGTCGGACTTGAAGGATTTATAGGATTCCATATATCCAGAATATATCGTATACGTTATGTATGGTCAAGATCAGCTTTTCGTTTGATCGCAACACGAAGTGCTCTTGATGGTATCTTTTGGGACTTCTTTATATAGCCATGGAGAAATACAATCGAATCCTTGTGAAACGTATAGAAGAGTCTTACTTCTTGTATCCCACGAATTCTGAGTTCAAAGACGCCTGATATGACGTGTTTGCTGTGGGGCATGCCGAGATTTTGATCAAATTCTTCAAGGAGATCAATAATCCGTTCTACCTTCGCTTGCGTTGATATTTCAAGTGTTTTCACGAACGCTTTTATGTCTTTATGAAAGAAAAAGATTTGCATGACGGTTTTTGTCGAGACGAAAAGATGCCTATAGTTTATCAAAAAGCCCCAGCCAAAGCTGAGGATTTTTGTTGGTGAACGAAAAGCCACGCTAACCGAATATTGGAGAAAAATGTTGACAAAATTGCCAGATTTTACTAATGTTTTGCATCCGTTTACCCCGCGGATTGTTTCTCACACTAGGGGTGTGCCCACTAAGGAGGGGTGTTCTCATGAAGATCAAAGCAGTTGTTCCCGAGGATTCCACGTGTCTTCAGGACTCGGTTCTGAGACCACGGTGTTTTGTGGACGCGTTTGGCAGCGAAGCGTTTGCCCGGCGCGTTCTCCTCGAGGTTGTAGGTGAGTGTTTCGGGGCTGAAAGGGTCCTCGATCGTCCGTCAGAATATTACGTCCAGCGGCCCGATGAGATGGTAGTCATCGGAAACAGGCAGCCGCTCGGCGTGGTCGTTACGATCAGCGGTGTCAGCCGCGACGGACGCAGGGCCAAACAGTTTCATGCCGCTATGGCCAAGCTCTGTGAGATCGTAAAGGATACTATTGAGGGCGCGCTCTCCGTCCTAGACGGGGCTGTAGATGTCCAGTTCTTCTGCCTCATCCAGCTTGACGGGCAGATCGAACTCACTCCTGGTTCTGGGACGTATGGTACCCAGCTTGAGCAGACCGGGTGGGTGAAACATACTGGAACCTGATGACTGCATGAGCGTTTCGCTAGGTTGATCAAGCACATTCGACCTGTTCGTGGATACCCACCTCTCTCGCCCCGTGCGAGACGACAAGCCCCCTCTACTGGGAGCGCTGTCGTTCTCAGCACGGGGTTTGTTGTAAAAATAATTTTGTCATAGAGCGGAAAGATGAGAAAAGCAAAACGCACCCAGGGGCGGCACGTTTTGCCGCGTGGGTGCGTTGAAGAGGGTCTTCCTACCCCTGGGACGGCGGACCGCCTTGGGGGAGGATGTTGTATTCGAAGTCGGTCACGAGGCCGATTTTTTCTGGAAGGGTTGGAAGGTCGGTTTTGAGAAAGACGATCCCGCCGACGCTGACATTGGATTGGGTGAGGATTCGATAGATCCCGGAGCCAAGATTCTGGGGAAGCTGAACGTCGCTGAGGGTTCTTGGTACCCGGAGCTTTCTAGCGCCGAATCCAATGGTTTTTTTCGAAGTGTCAATCTCTTCTTTGATGTATTCAGGGAGGTTGCACGCTACGTCCATTGTCGTTATCACCATGGCATCAAATCTGGTCATCCACCAGATCGCGAGATTGGAAGTGTCTGCTGGGGCCATTGTGGGCTCCTTTTCGAGGTGAGGGGGTGAGGGGGAGAAGCATGACATTCGAACAAAAGAGCGTATCAAGAAAAGCAGCTCACGTCAATGAAAACTCCGGATTTCTTTGACGAAAGCCAATTTTTATGATATATTTCCTTGTTGCTTGTCGGCGACAGGGCGGCGCCATTACGGTGCCCCTTAACTTAAGGAGACAGAGATGGGAAAGTCGAAAGTTTGGCGCTTCCTTGAGTCTGCGTCATTTGTGCTAGGAATCTTGTACGGTGTGTTCTGGGCGCTTATTGCGCTCATGTCGGTTCCTATGCCTGGAGAGCATCAATCTGGCGCGGAACTGTTGTTCGTCCTGATTGCTGGTTCGCCTTCTGGCATCCTGCTTCTCTCTTCACTTCTTTTCTGCAGGTGGTCGGAGGCCGCAGAAGGGGAAGAGCGAGCGCGTAAAGTTTCGTGAGTTTCTCCAATTTCTCGCCCCGTGCGAGACAACGACCCCTCAACGCTGAGGATAGTCGTCGTTCTCAGCACGGGGTTTGTTGTTTGAGGGGGTGGATGTGGGGGATTGTGATGTGGAGTCACCAACAAAAAGCCCCAGCCGAAGCTGAGGATTTTTGTTGGTGACTCCACCGGGAATCTGGCCTTCGTTGTACTACGGCCAGATGGAGCGGCGTTCGTTCAGGAATGAACAAGAAGGGTTGTTCATTCCGTTCACTCACTTGTTCCATCGAACCACGTGTTCTTGCCCATGTGGAGTCACCACAAAAACCACCTGCCGAAGCAAGTGGTTTTTGTGGTGA
>Ga0172379_10001884_pt1 | contig 39553 bp, 43 predicted proteins | sample GrowelOW334metaG_FD_119756 | JGI IMG/M metagenome (GOLD analysis project Ga0172379, IMG submission 119756) | Groundwater microbial communities from an aquifer near a municipal landfill in Southern Ontario, Canada - Groundwater well OW334 metaG | ecosystem: Environmental > Aquatic > Deep... | reverse complement strand
TTATTATAACCCTACCCTTATAATTTTCTTTCAATTCGGCCAAAGATGTTATATGCTTTTTTTTGCCATTATTAATAATGTAGATCTTTTGATCGCTTGTTCTAAGCAATGTTCCATTTGCCCTAAAATCAATATACTGCGACATCTGATCTTCACTGACTTGATACATTCTTTTTGTGCGATATTTTTTAAGTTCCTGCAATGAACTTATATATATCTTTTGATCTCCAGCCAATAAATATATTCTGCCAGTTTCAATTGACCTCAATAAACTTCCATTGGGAAACGCTTTTACGCCCAAAACCTTTGGTTGAAGAGCTTGAGAATTAATGATGGGCTTTGCAACAATTAACGGCTTACCTTGCCCCGTAGTTGGCTTAAAAGGATTAGAAATTCTTATTCCGCCTGCATTAGTTGGCGGCAATGGAGTACTCTGGACTGGTGTCTGGCTGGCCAAAATCGTCCATGAATAAATTGTTGGATCACTTTGCCAGTTTCCAGCCGCGTCCATTCCAACTACCTGTATGGAATGTGGCCCGACTCCCAATCCGGATTGTAATATTTTAATACTGACCGCCGTTTGACTAGTATAATCATTATTATCGAGCATATATTTATATGCAGTGACTCCTGCGCCGGATACAGATATGGATAAATTAGTTCCATACGTCTCATTTGCTGGCAGGCTGGTCAAGGTGCAAGTTGGAGCTACATTGTCAAAATAGACATTTTGATGTGGGGAAACAACGGCCTCATTGCCCGCTTCATCAGCAACTAAAATTTGATAATAGTTTTTTCCTTGAGTTAATCCGCTCAACGAATATTGGGCTACTGTCGAACCGTTAGCGTTAACAATAGACATATCAGTGGATGATGCCGAGTTAAATATGAAAAAATCATCTATCCAGCCGCCATCAGTCGGCCCATTAGCTATAAATCCGCGATTAAAGACCCATTTTAATTCATGCGTGCCTACTGATGCCGAATATTTTTTCAACTGCCAATTCTGCGTTCCGCTGATGGTATCCACTAAGGTATTATCGACATAAAAAGAAAATGAATTTGCGTCAGAATCAGAATAAACTTTCCAATAAAAGTAAATATCAGAAGCATTTTGTAAATCTACGTTTTTACTGATCCATGATCCGCTGGCAAAAGCACTGCGCGCCGCACTTGACCCGCTATGCTCAGAAGCTCTATCAATAGTCCATGACGATGAAGAACCCGTTTGCCAACTGTTTAGATTGCCATTTTCAAAATCACCATTGTCATATCCGCTCACCTGGATAACAGCCTTGCTTAGATTTTCATCTGAGCCTAATTTGATTATAGCAGGATCTTGATTTGTGAGCACTCCGCTTTGAGGCGTTGGACTTAAAAAAGTCACTATTGGCGCTTCCCTATCTATAACCGAGACTGAATAAAATTTATCAGCACTAAACGTAATTGTATGTCCGACGGCCTCATAGTTGAAATTAGAAATAACCGGATAACCATCACTCCCGGCCGGTATTATTTGATTTGAACCATCCTTAAATATCAAATCATCAACCACATATGATGAGCCCTTTAAATTGTTTAAAGTAACATTGACCGGAACATTTTTAAAGTCGGATGATTGATCTGCGCCGAAAACAATACTTCCTCGATTAAATGCTAAATTTGTTGCTAGGCTAGCAATCGTGGATGAGTTGGTTTCAGAATTTAAATTTATTATACCGGGGTACTCAATCCTTCCTACGCCCGATTCAACAAAATACAGGCCAGTTGCATTAACCGGATCTTCAAATGTCGCCAAATTTGTTTGAATTTGATTTTGACTTAAAAGATCTGCAATGGCAGAAAAAGAAATCCCTTCTGCAAAAACCGAGTTTATTGCAAATAGAGCAAAAAAGAGAATTAGGCATACTCCTAATACTTTGCCTTTTGTCATATTTTTATTTTAAATTTATTTATACTAAAATTAAGGCAATTAACAATAATATCAATCCAATTGCCGGTATAATTACACGAAATCTCTGAGTTTTAATCTTTATAAAAACGTATAGCGTTAATGTAATTATCACTATAAATAATAATATTTTAAAATATATAGAGGTTAAGAAAAATAACCATTTTGTAAAGTTAGAATTGTAATTTCTGGCAAAAACATACTGCGATAAAATTGTTGGCTTAACTGGATTTATACTTTGCCAATTAATATCCCAGGTTGCCACATTCCCTAATTTATCACTAACAGTAATGCTTGGCAGGACTACCGGATTAAATATTTGTTCCTGGTCTTGCTTAAATATTATCGCACTCCCAGTCCACTTCGTTGTATCCGAAGCATCTCTCTCTAATTTAATTCTATAATTACCAAACGAAGCCTCTGCATTAGTCGCGTCCTCGCTTAAATAAGCCTCTACTCTTACAAGCTTTTGTTCGTCGCCATCTGAACCGGCAACTGATATTTTAGTCTTTGATTCATCCACTTGCGGCGCAGATCTATCAACCGATAGGATATAAGGGACAGAGGTGGCAACATTATTTCCATTGCTTGAGGCAATGACAATATTATGTGTTCCCTCTTCCATCGCCAAACCTAGCGACCAATACCCGTTACTAAACTGCGCTTCTTGATTAATCAATTTTTCATCTATGTATAGGTTGATTTTTTGAGAATTTGGAGCTGAAATTTTAAAATTGACTATCTCGTCATTAATATATGAGTTATTTTCCGGCATAATTAAGGTCGGCTGCATTGGCTGCTCTGTTATTTTTTGACCCAAAACCTTATTACTTGAGAGCGATAAAGTTAACTGCTGAGCAGGAGAATTTTCTTGGGCAATTAATCTGTTTTTATCAACATTTAACGGCTGAATTTTATTATCAATGCTCTTTATCTTTGAATTTGTTTTCACTTTTGGCGTAGCAGACGGAGCCTGATTGGCCGGAGTTGCGAAAACCTGAGCAACAAATGTCGTATCAAAGTTTTTATATTTTCCACTGGCCATAGCAACGCCCACTTCCGTATAATCACGATCTACTATGTTTGCGTAGTGAGTTTTACTTTTTATCCAGGCATTAACCACGTCCGCGGAGTCGCTAAAACCCATGGCTAAATTTTCTCCGGCAACACTATAGCCAACATGAAGCTGTTTAAGCCAATAATCTACGCTCTTTCCCGTAGGACTTACATGAGCGAAATATTGTTGCGCGATCATGTCCTTTGCCTTATTGGCGGCAACCTGATCTAATATCTGATTTTCTTTAAGTAATGGTAAATTTAAATTTTTTCTAACTACATTAGTCAGTTCAATAATTTTTTTTGACTGCTCAGCAGCAATATCCGGAGTCAACCAGGCAGTAATTGGCAAAAGCGCAATGGCAGCAATAACAATCGCTTTCATAAATACGGCGGAAATTCCATACCAAAACATTCGATTGGTTTTTAAAAACTCCGGCTGATAGCCATTTCCATAATATGGAATAAATAAATCTTTTAGCTTGCCAGTACCTCGAGGATTTTTTCCCATTCTAACTTCATCGCCATCTTTTATTTTATTTTTATTTGTATCGGGGTTATTTGGATCAGTTTGATAAACTTTTATTTCTTCATAATCTGACAAACCATCATTGTCACTATCAGGATTAAATGGATCTGTTCCATACAAGCCTTCTTGATGATCAGTTAAACCATCGCCATCGGAGTCAATAACAAATTTAAGCTTATTTAACTTTTTTTGGAGTTGCTTGCTTTTCTTTTCACTGGCTGAAGGAATAAATATGTCACTTAACCTACCCTTACCCTTCGGATTTTTACCCAATTTAACCTCATTACCATCACTGACACCATTGCCATTTGAATCCCTTTTTAACGGGTTAGTCTGATAGACCTTTACTTCCTCATAATCAGTCAGGCCATCACCATCCGTGTCTACCTTAAATTTATTAGTTCCATAAAGAGCTTCTTGATAATCACTGAGACCATCATTATCTGAGTCAACAATAAGTTTATATTTTTTAAGATTCTCCTTTTTGGATGTGTGTTTTTTGGCGACTTTTGTTTTTTTAGACTTTGGCGAATGGCCAGAGTAAGGAATTTTTTTGACAGGCATGGGATTTTTTTAATTGCCCTCCAACTTTTCAGTAGGAAAAACCCAAAGGCAGAGCCTGGGTCGGGTTGTTTAATTGAATTTATTATAACATAAAATAAAAAAACAATGTAGAATAATTACAAAGTTATCAACAGAAATATTTAATAATTTTAAAAAGCCCTTTCGGGCTTTTTTTTACTCTGTAGTTTTACCGTCAAATTGTTCTTCTTCTGATTCCGCCTGCTCTTTAGTTACATGTATCGTTCCATCCTTATGATTTGGTGGTGAATATATAGTGTAAAGTTTTAATTTTTTTAAATCAGAAGTATTAATAATATTATGAGTCATCCCCTTGGGAATAACAATCGCAAAATCATCCTTAATATCATACTCCATACCATTTAAAACAGCCTTGCCCTCTCCATCTTCAATTCTTATAAATTGATCCAAATCATGGATTTCCTCCCCTATATCCTCTCCAGGATTCAATGACATCAATACCAATTGACTATTTGGCGCCGTGTAAAGAACCTTTCGAAAGTCATCATTTTCTATCGTATCTTCTTCTATGTTTGTAACATATCCTTTCATATATTTTAAGTTATTTATAATTAAGAATTATATAAAATGTCAATTAAATAATTATTAACTAAAACCAACTACCAAACAATCGCCCGCCCAAAATGACAAAATAAAAAAATCACTTTTCGTGATTTTCTAATTTATGCGCCCACCAGGACTCGAACCTGGGACCATCAGCTTAAAAGGCTGTTGCTCTACCGACTGAGCTATAGGCGCTTGCTTATGAAATGTCATTTTCTATAATAACAAATTTATAAAGATTTGACAAGAGTTTTGGCCAAAATAATCCACAGAAAAGTGGAATAAGCTGTTTAAAAACTGATTTTAACAATGTTTGCTAAATACCCACTGTTAGGATAAAATTATTACGACATATGGAAGGACAAACACTACAAAAATTACCCCCTCAAAATATAGAGGCCGAACAGTCGCTTTTAGGCGCTCTTTTAATAGATAAAGACGCCATAATCAAGGTGGCTGACTTAATATCGGCTGATGATTTTTACAAGGACAGTCATGCCCGTATTTATGATGTCATCTTGGAATTATTTGAAAAAAAGGAAGCCATTGATATTTTAAGCTTGACCAGCAGGCTTGAAGACCAGAAGCTGTTAGAGCAAATCGGTGGCAGATCATACATTTTAACCCTGACCAACCAAACTCCTTCTGCGGCTCACGTTGTATCTTATGCGCAAATCATTCAAAAGAAAGCGACACTCAGAAGATTAATCAGCGCAGCCAACAACATCCTGGAAATAGGCTATCATGAGGAAAAAGAAATTAATGAAGTTTTGGACAAATCAGAACAATCAATTTTTGCTGTCTCTCAAAAATATTTGAAAGAAAAATTCACCCATATCAAGGAAATTCTTTCAACTGCATTTGACAGAATTGATGAACTACATAGGGAAAAAGGAAAGCTTAGAGGACTTCCAACCGGCTTTACGGATTTAGACGGCTTACTGGCGGGTTTGCAAAAATCCGACCTCGTAATTTTAGCTGCCAGACCTTCTGTCGGAAAAACATCTCTTGCGCTTGATATTGCCAGAAATGTCGCCAAACAAAAAAAATCTGTTGGAATTTTTTCATTGGAAATGTCTCGCGAGCAAGTGGTCGATCGTTTGATTTGCGCCGAAGCGGGAGTCGATATGTGGAAAATGAGAACAGGAAAATTATCTGAGAGCGGTGAAGATTTTCCGCGCATCGGCCAAGCCATGAGCGAACTTGCGGAAGCGCCAATATATATTGATGATTTTGCCAATACCAATATAATGGAACTTCGAACCAAGGCGCGAAGATTACAGATGGAACATGGACTAGATTTAATTGTTATAGATTATTTACAATTAATGGAAGGCTCGGCAAAATATGCTGGGAGTGACAATAGAGTGCAAGAAATTGCAGAAATTTCTAGAGCGCTCAAAGGCATTGCCAGGGAATTAAATGTCCCGGTTTTGGCATTATCTCAATTAGCTCGTGCCGTAGAACAATCAAAGCCTGCTATTCCAAGACTATCGCATTTAAGGGAATCAGGATCTATTGAGCAAGATGCGGACGTAGTTATGTTTATTTATAGAAAAGCGGCCGATAAGGGTTATGATATTAACTCACTCACTGAAGAAGAAAAGCATATTGCTGAAATTCACATTGCCAAACACAGAAACGGACCAACCGGAGTTGTCCCACTATATTTTGAGGGTAATACTGTCAGCTTTAGAAACCTAGACAGAAGATATACTCCCCCGCCAATGTCCCAAGAGTAGTTGAAACTTAATTTCAAATGTTGTATTATAATAATTGCCTTATAATTTATTAACTATTAAAAATTAACTAATATGTTTTCTAAAATTAAACAAATTCAGGACCTAAAAAATCAAGCAAACCAGATTAAAAAGGTTTTAGCCGAAGAGATGGTTGAGGGCTCTGGAGCTTGGGGTAAGTTAAAAATTAAAATGGACGGCAATCAAGAAGTAAAAAAAGTTGAAATCGACGATGAGTTAATGAAAGATAAATCCAAGTTGCAATCAGCCATCTCTGAAGCAACCAATGATGCCATCAAAAAAGCTCAAAAAGTCATGGCGCAAAAAATGTCTCAAATGGGAGGCTTCCCAGGCCTTAGTAATTAATAATTCCAGCAACTCGTGTATCCTAAAAGCCTGCAAAATTTAATTGATGAATTTGCCAGACTTCCAAGCATCGGCCCTAAAACGGCCGAGCGCTTTGTTTTTTACTTGCTTAAGAAATCCGGCGGAGATTTAATCAGATTAAGCAATGCCATCCTACGCCTAAAAGACGATATTAAACTCTGCTCTAAATGTTTTAATTATGACGAAACTGATCCGTGTTCTATCTGCTCTGACACCAAAAGAGACAGTAAAACGATTTGTTTAGTTGCCAAAAACCAAGACATTATGGCAATTGAAAAAACAAATCTATACAAAGGCGTTTATCATGTTTTGGGCGGCTATATTAATCCCCTAGAAAATATACTGCCGGACAATATTAGACTTCGAGAACTAATTGAGAAGATAAAAAGGGAAAAACCGACGGAAATTATATTGGCTCTAAATCCAGATACCGAAGGCGAATCAACGTCCTCATTTGTAATCAGGCTACTTAAACAATTTGATGGGTTAAAAATAACCCGGCTGGGAAGAGGGTTGCCAATAGGTGCCGATCTAGAATATGCAGATGAAATCACGCTTGAAAATGCCATCAGCAATAGAAAAGAAATTTAAATACTGGTTGATAGGATGACGCAAAAAAATCCTCGGCAATATGCCGAGGATTTTTTGATGAAAGTATTAAATTTTTGCAATTTCTACTTCTGTAAATATCTGTCTGTGGCCGAATGTTTTATGTTCTCTGGTTTTGGATTTAAACTTAACGCCAGTAACCTTTCTTGTCCTGCCTTCGCTTAAAACCAATCCTTCAACTTTTCTGTCCATAACCGGTGCTCCAAAATCAATATTATCACCATCAACAACCATTAAAACGTCTAATTCAACTTTGGCTCCTTTTTCAGCCTTAAGTTTTTCAACCTTAATTTTATCCTTTTCTTTGACAATATATTGTTTTCCACCAGTCTTGATTACTGCTAATTTCATAGTATTATATTATTTTTACGATATTCCTTATTCTACACAAAAACCAGAGTTTTGTCAATAAATTAACAAATCTATAGGTTTTTAAAACTCACCTTATCTCCCGGACTAATCCCATTCTGCTTAATAAGTCCAGCATTTACCTCAAGAACATAATTAACCAGTTCAGACGGCTTGTATAGTGGCAGAGTGCCGGAAGTAATAACCGGCAGATTTTCCTCTATGCCAATCACTGAGTTATCCCTAATCCAAATTATATCAATCGAAAATCTCATATCTTTCATCCAAAAACTCGGGACTACATATTTATCATAAACAAAAAGCATGCCACTACTAGCATCCAGAGAATCTCGAAAAGACAACCCTCTTTGCATTTGCTCAGTGGTTTTTACTATTTCGAGCCGAATTTCCTTGCCGTCTATAATTGCCCTAGGACTTTTATCCAAAAAACGACTAAATAATTTAGGCGCAAAAAAAATCACTAATGCGATTAAAAATACAACTACAATTAAGCTAATTTTTTTGCCGCTGCTCATTTTTTTGCGCTTTAATATAGATTAGAACAATAATTGCCACCATTACCATTAGCATAATTAATAAATCTATAATTTTTGTGAAGCCAGAAGTGGCCATAGCAAATAAGGCAAAAATTAGGGATAATAAATATAGGAATAAAACGGCTCCCACCTTCGAAAATCCAAAATCAACCAATCTATAGTGTATGTGCTTCCTATCAGCATGAGAAAAGGGCGACTCCCCCTTTAATAATCGCTGTATTATTACCCACAAGACGTCTAAAATCGGAATGCCCATAACCAATAAAGTGGTAATTATTTTTGATCCTGAAATTATTGACAAGACACCAAGGATGAATCCCAAATAAACGCTTCCACCCTCACCTAGAAAAACCTTTGCCGGATTCCAATTAAAAATAAGGAATCCAAGGAGACAGCCAAATATAATCAAGCCCCAGATGCCCGTAGCCGACATGGGTACGTCCCAAATTTGGCTTACAAAGAATATTGTTAAAGCGGCAATAGCTGATATGCCAGACAATAATCCATCCAGACCATCAAGAAATTTAGCGGTATACATCATTCCCATCAGCCAAATAAAGGAAATAACCGCACCCACCGCAACTGGCAAATAAAATATTGTTCCGGGGATGCCAACCGGATTTGTAATATAGGTAATATTTACTCCTGAAATCAACACAATAATAGAGGCAAGAACCGGCCAGACAATCTGCTGATAGGGCTTAAGGTTATATTTGTCATCCAAAAAACCGCCAATCATAATTAAAATCGCACCAATAAATACGCCCCAAATAACTGATTGCGGAATTCTTGAAAAATTAACAACATTCAGACTGTAAATTATAAATAAAATTATAAATGAAGCAATAAAAATTGAAACTCCTCCCAAAAGCGGGGTTATTTTTTGATGTATTTTTCTGTCGGCAGAGCTGGGATTATCCGTTATATTGAATCTTTTAGCAAATAAAATAACAAACGGCGTAATAATAGCCGTTAAAACGAACCCTCCACCAAGAGAAATTAAATAGATCCAAAAACTGTTCATATGCCGTATTTTAGCAATTAGCTATTAATTTTACAAACTTATTTTTACGGCGCCTGTCCGCAAAATTATAAGCTTTCCTTTTTCTATTTTTACTAAAGTTGATGGCTCCGAATTGCTTCGTCCAGCAATATATAAGTCCACATCATTATTAAAATAATTTTTAGCTTGCTTAATGCTTTTTGCTGGCGAAAATCCTTCTGGATTAGCACTCGGCGCAATAAGTGGCCCAGTTTGTTTTAATAGTAGGATTAAATCCTTTTTCTTTGGCAGACGAAATGCTAAAGTATTGGTTCCTCTGTGGAGGTAACTATTTTTTTTGGACTTGCATGGCAAAACAATACTAACTTTTCCTGGCCACAAATTATTTACTACTTCGTTTTCTTCTTTTGTTAACTTAATGCCAAATAATTTTATATCCTCAATTGATGAAATTAAAATAATTGCAGGCTTGTCCGGAGCACGTTTTTTTAACTTATATATTCTTTCAACTGTTTTTTTATTAAGCGCCTGACCCAATAGGCCATAAATTGTATCTGTCGGCATGACAGCAACTTGTCCAGCCTTTAGCTCATGCAATGCGTCATCCCATTTCATTATCATCTTTACCGCTGAAAGCGATATGCAATCACCAATGGCATATTGGCCTACGCGAGTTCTAATAAGCCCCGACATATATCCTCCCACTTTTAAGCTATTTCCAATATCTCGAGCTAAAGATCTTATATAAACTCCTGAACCGCACTCCACTGAAATTTCTAAATTGGGATATTTATAATTTAATATCTTAATATCTTTAATAAAAACCGGGCGTGATTTTAAATAAACAACATCGCCGGCGCGAGCCATTTTATACGCTCTTTTACCACCTATTTTTATAGCGCTAAATTGTGGCGGAACCTGGTCGATTTTTCCTATAAATCTTTTTATTTCTTTTTTTATATCCGTAAGGGTTGGCTTTCCGCCACTGATCTTTGTCTTTACACCTTCACCGTCATCAGTAGAACTTAAATAGCCAAGTTTAATTTTTGCAATATATTCTTTATCTTTGACAATTAATTCGCCAATTTCTCTAGTTGATTTTCTCCCGATAGCCACAACCAAAACTCCGCTAGCTAAAGGATCCAGCGTTCCGGCATGGCCAACTCTTTTTATTCCTGTCAATCTTCTTATCTTGGCTACAATTTTAAATGATGATGGACCCTTTGGCTTATTTACAGCAATTATCATATTATTCTTTTCTCAAACCGATATATAACTGGTCACTTTTTTGGCTAGATAATTTTTTATTTATTGTCTATGGCTTCATTTACCAATTTGTCTGCTTCTTTGTTTTGTTCCCGAAATATATGCCTGAATTTTGAGATTTTAAAATGTTGCTGTAAATTATAAACTTTAATAAACAAAACTCCCAAGTCTTTGTCTTTAACTCTATATTCTTTGTTTATTTGTTTTACAACTAATTCTGAATCCAAGTAACATTCAATTTCCGTAACTCCAAGCTCTTTAGCTTTTTCCAAGCCCAAAATCAGTGCCTTATATTCAGCCTGATTATTAGTTGCTTCGCCGATATATTTTTTTAACAATATTTTTTTCTCACCAATCTTAAGTACCGCTCCGATCCCTGCCGGTCCCGGATTTCCCCTCGCTCCCCCGTCTGTATGTAATGTTGCTTTCATAGATTATTTATTGTCGCTTAATTTTAAATCAACTAATTTCAACTGCAATTCCCTATTACCATTCCATTCGTTAATATCTAACTCAAAAACTATATCTATTTTATCACCAATTTGCAACTTTGCACACCAATCGCCGAACGAAAAACCAATCAATTTATGAGACTTTTGCTGATTGCCATCTTGAGAAACCATTAAACGCAAATGCTTCCCGTCTACTCCGACTCCCTGGACTTGTTCAATGTTTAAATTTGTTGCTAAAAATAATGGTTTTAAATTTCCCTCACCAAAAGGCTCAAACTTATCCAAATCCTCCCACAACTCCCAATTAACTTCTGAAATTTTTAACTCGGCATCAATATCAATTTTAGAAATCAGATCAACTCCCGACAAATCTTTCTCGGCAAGTGACGTCATCAACTTTCTAAATTCTTCAAAATTATCATCGCCCTGGCAGGTAAAACCACAAGCCTGGCTATGTCCGCCAAAACGAAAAAGAAATTTTTCACATTTTTTAAGCGCAGCCGTAATATTAAATTCCGTCACGCTTCTGCCGGAACCAACATATTTTATGACGCCCTCAATTTCGTCCTTAGAAATTACTAAGATAGGCCTATTAAATTTATCAGAGATCCTTCCAGCAACCAGCCCGACAACACCCGTTGGCCATTTTTCTCCCACAACCCACAATAGCTTTACGCTCTCAACGGGCTCACCTACCTGACTCATGGCTTGATTTAGAATATTTTCTGTCAACTGTTGTCTTTTTTTATTATTATTTTCCAATACCTCTGTTAATTTTGCCGCCTCATCCTCGGTTTTGGCCATAACCAAATTCAGGGCTAATGAAGCATGGTCAATTCTTCCTGCCGCGTTGATTCGAGGAACAATCCTCCAGCCGACATAAGTGGTATCAATCTTCCCTGACTTATTATTTATCGACTCAATTAATTTTTTAAGGCCGATATTACGGCTTTTTTCCAAAACCATCAAGCCATATTTCACAAAAATTCTATTTTCTGAAATAAGAGGAACAATATCTCCAATGGTTGCAATAGCTACCAAATCCAAAAGCCACTTTTCAAAACCTGGCGGCAATTTAATCGGACTATGCATTTCTTCGAGCTTAACAATCAAGGCCTGAACAAATTTAAATACTACACCAGCGCCACAAAGATTGGGGAAAGGATAGCCGGAATCATTGAGCGAAGGATTGATAATAGCAACCGCATTTGGCCTTTTCATCGGCTCCTGATGATGATCCAAAATAATTACGTCAATGCCGTTTTCATTTAGCAATTCAATTTCAGAAATATTTGAGACACCGCAATCAACAGTAATTATTAAATCATATTTTTGCTTAATAAACGTTTGAACAATTTTTTTGTTCAAGCCATAACCCTCACTTTCACGAAACGGTATATAAGTATCCACTTCCAACCCAAGGCTGTTTAGTGTCGCATAAAGTATGGAAGTTGAACAGACCCCATCAGCATCATAGTCTCCATAAACCAATATTTTCTGTTTTTTATGCAGAGCCACTATCAGCCTGTCAACGGCCTTTTCCATGTCCTTAAATAAATAAGGATCAAATATCTGCTGGTCATAATTTGGAAATAAAAAATCCTCAATCTCTTTTGAAGTTTTAAGCCCCCTATTATGTAAAAGCTGAAGGGTGATATTGTTGATTTCAGGAAACTGATCAATAAACTCCTGATTTACTCTTGGCAGAAGTTGCCATATTTTAGACATAATTGACAAATAGTAACATTATTTATATTATAAACCCATATGAAAATGAAAAAATCACAAAGAATTTTTTGGATTGTTATCTCGGCCCTGATTATAATTTCAATGGTCATTTTTACAATCGGGCCATCATTTATGTAATCCAAAAATTTATAATAACGCCCAACCGGGCGTTATTTTGTTTTTGCATTATCTTTTTAAAACAGCCAAAAAAGCCTCAGTTGGAATATCAACCTTTCCCAATCCCATCATTTTCTTTTTGCCTTTTTTCTGCTTTTCCAAAAGCTTGGACCTTCTGGTCCAATCACCGCCATATAATTTAGCGGTTACATCCTTGCGCAAAGCGGACAACCTCTCTGATGCTATAATTTTCCCGCCAATGCTTGCCTGAATTTTTACCATAAATTGTTGCCGCTGCAAAGTATCTTTTAATATATCAACCACTCTTTTTCCGGCATGATAAGCGCTGTCCTTGTAAGTAATCATTGAAAGAGCTTCAACTTTTTCGTCAGCGACCATTATATCCATTTTGACAACATCTGTAGCCTCATAATCAAAAAAATCATAAGCCAAAGAGGCATAACCGGAACTGACGGATTTTAATTTATCATAAAAATCGACTATGAGTTGAGTGAGTGGAATATAATAGTGAAGAATTGCAACGTTTTCATCCAAATATTCAGTATTAATGTACGTTCCCCTTTTTTCAGTTGTTAATTTCATAATTGCCCCCAGATAATCCTTCGGCGTAAAAATATCAACCTTCATTATCGGCTCTTCTATTTTGTTTACAAATGTAGGATCGGGAAACGACATCGGATTATAAATCATATTCTCGTCGCCGTTATTAAAATATATTTTGTAAGCCACGCTGGGCACGGTAACAATTAAATCTAAATTAAACTCACGATGTAATCTTTCTTGGAAAATTTCCAAATGAAGCAAGCCCAAAAATCCGCATCTAAATCCAAATCCCAATGCCTGCGAATTTTCCGGTTCATAACTAAGCGCAGCGTCATTTAATTTTAATTTTTCAATCGCCTCTCTTAGCTTATTAAAATCACTGCCATCCTTGCAAAAAACCCCGGCATAAACCATCGGCTTAACTTCCTGATACCCCGGAAGAGGCTCAACATTTTTCCCGGCACCCGTTATTGTATCACCAACTCTGCACTCTGAAACGGCATGCAGTCCAGTAATAATATATCCAATTTCACCTGTTGAAAGGCTTTGGTCTTTTATATATTTTGGAGAAAAATGTCCGACCTCCAAAGCTTCAATATGCATTCCACTGGAAACAAACTTCAGCTTATTTCCAGGAATCACCTGTCCATCAAAAATTCTCACCAGTGCAATGACACCCCGATATTCGTCATAGACCGAATCAAAAATCAATGCCCTTAAGTCGTTTTGAGAATTGTTTGCCGGCGCAGGCACCTTTTCGATAATTGCATCCAAAAGCTCTTTTACTCCATCTCCCGTCTTTCCCGAAACCTTATATATTTCTTCTCTATGGCAACCCAATAATTTAACAATTTCATCCATTACTTTTTCCGGCTGGGCATTTGGCAGATCAATTTTATTTACCGCCGGAATTATGGTTAAATTATTTTCCATTGCCAGGTACAAATTTGCCAAAGTTTGAGCTTGAATTCCCTGAGTTGCATCAACTAAAAGCACTGCCCCTTCTGCGGCCAAAAGACTTCGAGAAACTTCATAGGTAAAATCAACGTGGCCGGGCGTATCAATCAAATTAAATTCATAATTTTTATAATTCATCCTGACCGGTTGAAGCTTGATTGTAATTCCCCTTTCGCGTTCAATGTCCATTTGATCAAGAAGCTGTTCTTTCATTTCTCTTTTTGAAACTGTGCCCGTAATTTCAAGCATACGGTCAGCCAAAGTAGACTTACCGTGATCAATATGAGCTATTATGCAAAAATTTCTAATACTATTCATGGCTTAGCTTTTCAAATAATGGAATAAAATATGGCTCGATTGGCAATTTTAAAATCTCTTCTTTTGTAGCCCATTTTTGTTCTAGATGTTCAAAACTAAGCTTAACTTCACCAGAAATAATTTCTGATAAATATATCGTAAAACGATGGCTATTATGTCCCTCATTATCCAAATCCAACTCAAATACTCCAATTACTTTTATGAGTTTTGTATCTAAATCAGTTTCTTCTTTAATTTCTCTTGTAATACCAATTAGTGGATCCTCATCCTGCTCTAACTTTCCACCAGGCAAATCCCAATGTAAAGGAAAATACTTGGCCTGCGGTGAACGAAGTTGAATTAAAAATTTATCTCCTTTTTTAATAACTGCCTTTTGAATTAATTTCATATATTTATATTTTTCTTAAATCCTCTAACGCTTTTTCATAAAGTGGTTTTGCAATTTCTTTTGCCTTATTTGAATGAATACGACCAAACATATATTCTAATTTTGTTTTTACTTTTTCCTTGCCCAAGGATTGAATAAATTCTGGACGCAAATGTGTGGGCTTTAATAAATAGCTTACACTGTCAGCATCCATTAAAATATTTGACTCTTCATCGCCTCCCTCTTCATGATGCCTAACCATGTTATAAACTCTATCAACTTTATTTTTTTCATAACCCTGCTGAAGTAAAAATTCCGAAATTGCTTTAGCCCCGATCTCCTGATGTTCCGCTAAATATTGAGGATCATCAAAGGCTTTGTTTTCAAAAGTATTTTTAGCAAAGGCCCTGGCAAGATCATGTGAATATGCAGCTATTTGTACTGCCTCATCGGCATCGGGCCTTAATAACAAAATACATTCCAACGTTCTCTGTAGGTGTTGGGGAGTGTTAGGATAGACACTTATCTTAAATAACCCATCAACAAATTGTTTTACTTTTTGTAGCATACTGCTAATAAATTTTAACAAAAAAAGAGCCTAAAATCAAAGTTTACTAATTTTACCACGTTTATGACTTGACTATATTTTAATTGTCTACTATAATATAAATCGTGGCTAAACGTAGGGGTTCTTCAACGGAGGGGAGATTGAATCATGATGCGCATCCTAGCAGTATTTTGCCTGATGGGACTTGTGGGGTGCCCCGCGCATCTCCAAGCCAACAAGGGAATCACGGAGGAGGAGGCCAACTTTGCAGTTGGCGGCAGCCCCGTCATTCCGGAACCGGTCTGGAATAGCGAAACCCAACGTCTCTCCTGGTTTAACTTTCCGGAGGATGGTTGGGTATTTAGCATTTGCCAGCCGGAGGGCAAAGTTAACTTCATGCTCGAGGTCGGAACCAACCGGTACGAACAGCTTCAAGAATTATTCGCGATGCAAAACGTTACTGGAAGGATGGTAAAAAATGACTACCCGATCAAGGGCTGGTCATTAGCCTTCACCGATGCGGATGCAGACGGCCGATTTGATCAAACCAAGATCATGGCCATGCCACAAGAATTCCTCAGGCTTGCAGTAAAGAACCTGGAGGATCATCGAACGTAATCCCCCAAAGGGGGCTTTGAAAACAGCAGGACCCTCACTACCGTAAGGAGAGGGTCCGCTTTTATTTTTCCAAAATTTTTAATTCATAGTTTTTAGGCTCCATCAGCTTCGCCTATATTATCCTCAGCCATTATTTTAGCCTTCCTAAACAACTTTCTTTTTAGTGAGCCAACGAAAATATCCATTTCCTCCATTTTAAATAAATAAGCAATCAGCCAAAAACCTAAAGCGCCAATAACTCCCGCCACCAATCCTTGGGTTAGAATTCCCCAAACTTGCTCTGTTGGAACAAACTTATCAATAAACCAGAGCGAAGCATAAGCAAATATTCCAGCGCCAAAAGATGCAAATATTATTCTAAATACCGAATCAACAATTTTACGGCCATCTAATCTGCCGATAATTTTTCTAAGAAATATCATTAAAACAACTAATTCAAAAATCGAAGATATCGTAATTGCGCCCGGAAGCGCTAATACCCTGAAATCAATCAAGCCATTTAAATCATAAATTTTAAGCAGTGCGGTTGATCCGAAAGTAAACCAATTATCAAAACTAAATACCCACCTCAAAAACATCAACGATACAAAATTTACGACCATTGTCATTAAGCCAACATAAAAAGGCGTCTTGGTATTATGCAAAGCATAAAAACCTCGAATTATCAATGGAAAGGCGCCTTGAGCAAAAAGTCCGATGCAAAAAATCGCCAAAGATGCGGCAGTCAGCCTGGTATCATACCAATCAAAGTGTCCCGCACCTAAAATAACCCTGACAATTTGCGCACGCAAAACAAAAAGTAAAACAGAAACAGGAATTATAAAAAACAAAATTTGCCTAAGCGTTGTCGAAATCGTACTCACAAATTCGTCAGTTTTTTTCTCGGCATATAGAGTTGAAAGAACGGGCAAAGCCGCCACGGCCAAAGAAACGCTAAAAATTCCCAACGGAAAATTTTGCAAATTATTCGCCAAGTTATAAATTGCAAGGCTACCTGCAGCCAGAGTCGATGCAACAATTGTTATAATTACAAAATTTATCTGAGTTATTGCTAAGGCTAAAGTACGAGGAACCATAAGCTTGGCAACTTGGACAACGTATTGATTTTTGAAATTAAAAACGAAAGAATATTTATATCCGGCAGAAAATGTCGGCCAAATCTGGATTATCATATGCATCACTGCGCCAAGCACTACGCCCCAAGCCAACCCATAAATTCCAAACGGCTCCACCAAATACAGCGCTCCAATTATAATTCCCAAATTATAAAATAAAGGGGCAATAGAATAAATTACAAACTTTCTAAAGGACTGAAGAATTGAACTAAAAATTGAGGATAGCCCTAAAAATATCGGGCTTAAAAACATTATTTGCGAAAGTCTGATAACCATTTCCATTTTTTCAGGCGGAAAACCCGGAGTTATTACTGGCATAAGCCATGGTGCAGAAAAAAACAAAACAACGCATATCGCAATCAATCCTAGAGACAAAATATTTAATATACTATTTATCAGTTTCCAAGCTTCATTATCCTTGTTTTTAGCAAGAAGCATGGTAAAGACGGGAATTAAACCTGCCGATATTGCTCCGAGTATTAATAAATTATAAACCAAATCCGGCAAACGAAAAGCGGCATAATAAGCATCTAAAACATCCCCCGCTCCGAATTGCGTAGCTAAAATCCTATCCCTAATGATACCTAAAAAACGACTTATCAATGATAAGCCTCCAATAATAACTGCAGCCGAAGTAATGGTTTTTGATTGAGCGTTTACCTTAGAAAATATTTTTTTAAACATTTCTCTGTCCTTAATTCAAAATCACAAAAGTCAAACACCCAACAATTGCTAAAACAACGATAATTGCTAAAACATACCAAATTATCATAATATTAAGATAGTTTGAATAAAAATATTTTAACATATTTAGAACAATAAAAAAAGGTGTAAATTAAAACTGTTTTTATGTGGCTTCTAGGGTGATTGTGCATTTACATTGTGGTAATTTTTGGCTATAATTGAAGAGATTAATAAATTTACTATAACTATAAAAATCTTACCATCAAAATTCTTCCTCATGAAAAAAATTTCAACCAGAATAAAACGCTTCTTTAAAATTTTAGGTCCGGGGGTTGTTACCGGCGCCGCCGATGATGATCCATCAGGAATAATTACCTATACCCAGACAGGCGCCCAATTCGGCTATGGCCAGCTATGGATAGCTGTACTCATTTTGCCTTTTATGGTCGCTACCCAAGAAGCCTGCGCCCGCATTGGAGCCGTTACCGGCCAAGGTTTGGCTTCGGCGATAAAAAAAAGTTATAACAAATATGTTTTATATGCTGTTGTACTGCTTATCGTCGCCGCCAATATTATTAATATCGGGGCAGACATAGGTGCCATGGCAGCAGCGGCCCAACTTCTTATTCCACTTCATTTTATTATTCTGACTTTCAGCTTTACTGCCCTGATTCTAATTTTAGAAATTTTTACTTCATACAAAGTCTACTCAAAAATCCTAAAATGGCTGGCCTTTGCACTTTTAGCCTATCCGATAACTGTTTTTATCATTAATCAACCATGGATTGAGATTTTAAGAGCAACTTTCATTCCAAATATTGAACTTAGTTTTGCCTTCTTTTTTATTATTACTGCGGTTTTGGGCACCACTATTTCGCCATATATGTTTTTTTGGCAAGCCTCAGAAGAAGTTGAGGAAGAAAAAGCCAATCACCTGTTTCATCGCCATAAAATAAAACCAACTATAACAAATAAATATATTAAAAAAGTCCGGCTGGATAATTTTGCCGGCATGCTTTTTTCAAATTTTGCCACGTGGTCGATTATCGTCGTAGCAGCAACCATCTTTCATAAAAATGGAATCCTAGATGTTAATTCCGCAGCCGATGCCGCCAGAGCCTTAGAGCCGCTTGTCCAAACATTTCCTTATGCCGGATTTTTTGCAAAAATGATTTTTGCAGTAGGGGTTATCGGCCTTGGCTTATTAGCCATTCCAGTATTGTCAGGCTCTGCCGCTTATGCCGTTTCAGAAGTATTCAATATGAAAGAAGGATTAAATCGGAAATTCAAAAAAGCTCACGGCTTTTATGGCGTTATTATTTTAGCCACGCTCGTCGGCTTAGGAATCAATTTTATCGGCATAGATCCGATCAAGGCTCTAATATTTACAGCCGTCTTTAATGGCGTGGCTGCCGTACCATTGATATTTTTAATTGCGCGCATTGCCAAAAATAAAAAAGTTATGGGCAAGTACCAAAGCGGGAAATTATCCAATTCCCTGATTTGGGCGACTTTTGGAATTATGACCGCTTCCGCCTTTGCCATGTTTTTTACTTTATTTAAAGGATAATTCTACTATAATAACCTAACCAATCTTATGAGAAAAAAATTAATAATTTCTTTCGTAGTGTTAATTGTAATACTATTAGCATGTTTAGTATTTATTTATTTTAAAAATAATAATAAATCAAATAATTTTAATAACCCCCAATTATCTACAATTACAGGGGAATATCGTGGCACAAAAGGTGGTGGAATTGTAGATGGTGTATATATTCCATATTCCGAACTCAAGAGCTCAGATAAATATATTGGAAAAACAATTGAACTTAGAGGCCACTTAAAAGACTATCCTTGTCCAAAAAATGTAACAGCACAATGCTTTAATGGTCCGATGCTTACAAATATCCAATCAATTAGAGAAATTAATGATTAACTGCCTAATTTAAGGATTAAATATTTTACAATTGCGTTGTATCAAAACCTGATTTAAATTTAAGATTTTATTACAAAATTTAATAATTTAAAAGTCCATCCAAATTTTATTAAAAATATTTGCTTATAAAAAGTTGTGGGGGAAAAGAAAATGGATGCCTCAAACGGCAAAGAAAGACCCGAGGACGTTACAAGAATCAGCCCAAGGAATACAACCGAACATTTATTAGAAAAATTTGATCAAAATAAAAAAGAATAATTTCTTTCATTAAACTTGTGATTTTGTTTGAAAAAGAAAACAGCCAGTCGAGTGTCATTCAAATAAATATTATAAGATGATACCCAGAAAACCATGTTATATCAAATAAAGCCAATGAATTTTAATCCAGCATTTGAAGTTATCGGAAATTTTGTCCAATGCAATGGTGAAATTATTTTACTGCATAGGCAAAATCATAAGGCCGAAGGAGATACTTGGGGAACCCCTTCAGGAAAAATAGACAAGGGAGAAAGCATGTTTGATGCAGTATATCGAGAAACCGCCGAAGAAACAGGGTTAGTAATTCCACCCAAGAATATAAAATTCTTTTCAACCGTTTATGTCAGTTATTCTGACTATGATTTTGTTTATCATATATTTTACACCCAGCTAAATAAAAAAGTTGAAATTAAAATCAATGAAAGCGAGCATAAAGATGCAAAATGGATTTTACCAAAAGAGGCACTGAATCTGCCATTAATTGAAGACCTTGATAGTTGTATAAAACTATTTTTTAAAATCTAATAATACTTCTAATATGTTTAACCAAGAATTAAACGATGAAAATAGATCACAAAAAAATATCAGATAAAATCCATCTGCTCACTTTTAGAACTCAACGTGATGTTACCTCAACTCTTTTGCGCTTCCAAGAATATTATGAATCACCTAATTTCAAAGGTAAAATTTTTTTGCTTAAAGAATATAAAGAATGGTATATATTAAATTCACCTAACAGCAAAAAAACAGGGAAATTTACTTATTATTCTGACTGGAATGGTTTTAATATCCCATCCTATGTCTTAAAACCATTTTATAAAGGAAGGTTCGATCCCCTATCAAAATCAGAGAAAATGATTTTAAAAATATTTGAAGATACAGCCAATCCATTCTATATAATTGGAATCCATGAAGAAACAAAAATTGGCCATCTTTTGAAACATGAAATTGCACATGGCCTATTTTATACAAATAAAAAATATAGGGATGAAGTTTTACAAATTCTTAAAAAATATAATACTGAAAAAATTAAGGAAGAATTGCGATCTAAAGCTGGCTATCACGAAGAAGTGCTAGAAGATGAAATTCACGCTTACGCAATTGATTCTATTAAATCTTTAAAAACTCCAATACCAAAAAAGCTATCTATAGAACTAAGAAAAATATTTAATCAACTGTTGCAATAGATATTGGAAACTAAGTAACAAAAATAATATGGAAGAATATCGAAAAATGAGGCCACATAAAAGTGTTTTTCCGAGTGCAATAACCGACAGCCTTAGAAATCAAGCCATTGATAAAATCAAATTTAAGCTATTGCCCGATGATAAAATAATTAAAATTATTTTAATTGGATCATCAATAAAAAATTCTTTTGGCGAATATAATCAACCGGGATTCAGGGGCAGTTTATTTTCTGATTTTGACTTTATTATATTTGTGGAGGATGATTATCAAATTCCGCAATGGCTTGAAAAAGAGCCGGATGGGAAGCCTTTTTTGGACGATAAAATTAACCTAGCTTATCGAAATAAAAATTTTATTGATGATAAATATGACGTTGAGATCTTTTTCTTAAGACATAGCGACTTTAATAATCCAATTGTCCAAGAACAAGGCGAGTTAGCAGGTATCCCAATGTCTAATCATACAGCACATAAATATCTTACGGTTTATAATAAGATGATCACATAGCATAAATAATAAGGCGTTAATCAAATTCAGCACTGAAACTTTATGAATAACAAAAAGCTTTTTCAAATTAGCGCTGATTTTAATTTAAAAACAAAACCAGCATGGCTGCATGATTTCCGATTAAAATATGATTTGCCATATGATTATCATATCACGCTAAAAACAACTACCAACTTTGAGTATGACAATTTCGAAAAATTAAATATTGAGCTAAAAAACATATCAAATAGCTATCAGTCATTTGAGATTATTTTCGATAAATTGTTCATCGCTCATGCATTGCATGGGTGGTGCATAATGATTAAGGCTCAATATAATAAAAAAATAATTGAACTTCAAAAAGAAATCGTTACAAAATTTTCCAAATATGGAAGTCACATAACAAAAAAAGAAGAGGATTTTGAAAACGATTTCAATCCACATATTACGATTGCAAGACACTTATCTTCCAAGCAACTTGAAAAGGCAAAGGATGAATTAAAAAATAATTTAATTTGTGAGGCCACAATTGATAGTCTGATACTTACAACGATGGAAAAAGATATTTTTGAGGAGCTGAGTGATCCAAATAATAGAATCATTTACAAATTTACAAAATAATAATTTTTATTATTTTTAATAACCATTAATGTTATGAAAACAATTCTAGTCGATGCAGTCAATACTTTTATAATCAAAGGCGAAGGCATTTTCGAGGCTATGCATAAAATGCTTGAAAAATATCCAAATAAAAAAATTATTCTGACAGGAGCAAATGACGAAGAAATGGCGAAATTCGAGTTAAATAAAATGCCGTATGAGGTGTTTACTCTAAGGCATGATCCTGAAAAAACAGATCCCGATTATTATAAAATTATGCTCACAAATTTTAATTTAACCGCTGATGACGTAATATATTTTGAACATAATGAGGATGCCGCCAAAAGCGCTCAATCGATAGGAATAAAGACGTTTCACTACGATAAAGATAAAAAAGACATCCAGGCATTGGAAAACTTTATTAATGAAAATATAGGAGACTAGCACCTTGAAAGCGAAATGAAAATAAAAAATTAGATTTTTAAACAATGTCTAAATCTGAATCAACAATTTTATCGGCCTTTAAATACTTAGCCGCTAAAATCGTTGCTATGGGCACTGCTGAACACAATCCAATAACGCCAACAAGCGTCATTACAATTTCAGTAGCAACAAGCTCGTTATTTATTATTTGAGAAAATGTAACAAATGGCGCCTGATGAACATTAAATAATAATACCAATGGCAAAGATGCGCCTACGTATGCAAGAAACAATGTATTGATAATCGCTCCCAAATGCGACCTACCAACCTTCATAGCCATCCTAAATGCCTGAAAACTGCTTAAATCAGGATTGGCATTTTTTATTTGCAAAACTGCTTCAACCTGTCCAATTACAACATCATCTAAAACACCAAGCGTACCAACAATTATACCCGCTAAAAGCAATCCTTTGAAATCAATTGCCGTTTTTGTTGCACTCATTAAAAATATAACATCCTCTGATGCTTGTCCCGTAAGATGGCTTGCATTAGAAAAAATTATTGCTAAAACCGCAGTAAAAATTAATGAAATTAAAATGGCCAAAGATGCAAAATGGGATTTTTTATTAAAGCCCTCAGTTATATACACAATAATTAGCAACACTATAAATGAACCAATTAATCCAACCGCCAATGGATTATAGCTTGCCAAAAACATTGGCACCATAACCTTGATAATAAATAAAAAACTGACAACCAATGCAAGAATTGCTCTAAAACCCTTCATATAGCCGATTACCAAAACTACGGCAATAAAAAGCAAAACCAACCAAAGTAAAGAACCGCTTCTTATATAATCCACTACGTAATAAACCGTGTTTCCTTCTTCATTTTTGCTTTCAGTTACAAATACTCTATCCCCTTCTTTATAATAACCAGCACCGACAACCTCTAAATCCGATATGCCTTTGTATATAACGGTCTTTCCTGAATTGGGCCCGGTTAAAAGTTGTAGTTGTAAATTCTGTTGCTTAAAAGTCCCATCTTCTTTTGTAATTGTTCGTTCTTCTAAAACTTTTACAACTACGGCTTTTAGCGACTTGTCTGCCTCTTGAGGTTCTCCTTCTGTAGATGTTACATATGTAGAGGTTGCTTCATCTGAGATATTACTATCTGCCATTTTAGCTAAGGCAGGATTAAAGATAAAGATTGCCAGAATTATAACAATAACGATTGGGTGAATTTTATTTTTTATTATTATAAAATTATATTTAGTTAAATTTAATAAATTAGCAAAAATTTTTTAGATTCCAGCCAGCCTTACCACACCATATAATACTGCCATGCCGATTATGGTACAAAAAGTAGTCCAGAACGTCGGATGACTATGATGGCTTTCCGGCAATAAGTCGCTGGCCCCGATATAAAGGAAAAATCCGCAAAAAACTGCCAAGAAAACGCCTAGCATTTCGGCTGGCAGTGTGAAAAACATAGTTGCAATAATTCCTAAAGCTGGAGCAATGGCATCAATAATTAGCCAGAAAATTGCACTTTTGCTTTTTCCATTATTTTTCAATATCAAACCCACAGTATTGATTCCATCAGAAAAATCATGCGCCAGAACCGCCACGGCTACTATCAAGCCGATTGAAGCAGAAACCTGGAATGCTAAGCCAATTGCCATGCCATCCAAAAAGCTATGCACCGACAAGCTGGCAGCGCCAAACCTGCCACGATGCTTAGAATTCGCGCAATTACCATCATGGCAGTGGATGTTTATTAACCTATCTAAAAATAAATAGATTACAAAACCCAAAGCGATTATCGCAGTTATAACAGGCACATCAAACTTTCCACTAGCCAACTCTATCGCCTCCGGCAATAAATCAAAGAAAGCCACACCCAAAAGCGCGCCGGCAGAAAATCCTAAAACTAAATGTAATTTGTCTTTGAATTTAAGGGCAAATAATCCGCCCAAAAATGTAAAGACAACCGTAGCCAAAATAATTAAATAAACCATAAAATTGTATCTCTAGTATTTAAGTCTATTATAATAAATTATTAATTAAAAAGCTAAGCTGCGCTTTTTCCTGCCAAATATCCGGTACTCCAACACATTTGCAAATTGAATCCGCCAGTTGGTCCATCCAGATCCAAAATCTCCCCTGCTAAATATAAATTATCAATTAATTTTGATTTCATAGTTTGCGGAGTTACCTCGCTTAATTTTACTCCTCCGGCCGTTACCATTGCTCGATCAAAACCGCCAATTCCAAAAACTGAAAAAGTAAAAGTTTTGATGGCAGTTATTATTTTTTTCCGATCTTCTCTTGTTACGGCATTTGCAAATTGATCAATGTCAATTTCTGTTTGTTTGCTAATTACTAAAACAATTTTTGACGGTAAAATATTTTCCAATATTTTTTTTAATTTTTTATTGCCTTCATTTTGAAATAGATTCTTGAATTTTTCATCTAATTGTTCAGGTGTTTCTTGTGGCAATAAATCTATTTGTAATTTGAATTTTAAATTTTCTGATTTACTGATGTAACTGCTTAAGTTTAATCCAGCTGGTCCACTAATACCATTGGCTGTAAAAATTATATCACCTGTTTGAGAAAATAATGTTTTTGATTTATCCTCTTCAATTATACTCAGTTTGATATTTTTTAAACTCACACCCTCAAGATCTTTGACAAAATTTTCTTTTAAAATAATCGGTGCTAAGGCCGGAACAGTTGGGATTATTTCATGATCCAAATTTTTAAGCCACTTATACCCTTCTCCGCTTGAACCGCTTGTCGGATATGACTTTCCACCGGTTGCAATAATATAATTATCTCCAATAATTTCTTGCCCATCATCTAAAATAACTTTTTCAATTCTATTTTCTTTTTTAATAATATTACAGACTTTTGCACCAGTCATAATTTCCACTTTATTTTTTTTCAAATAATTTTCCAAAGCAGAATTTACATCTTGGCCATTATTTGAAACGGGCAAAACTCTATTATTTTCTTCAACCTTGGTTTTTACTCCCAACTCTGCAAAAAATTCTCTGGCCTCCTTTGGTCCAAATTGATGAAAAGCTGAGTATAAAAATTTACCGCCAACACCATAAAATCCCGCCAGTTGTTTTATATCTTCAATGTTATTTGTAATGTTACAGCGCCCATTTCCTGTCATCATTAATTTAATGCCAAGCTTTGGATTTTTTTCCAATAACAAAACTCTAGCACCGGCTTCACCAGCTGTACCCGCCGCCATCATCCCAGCCGGACCGCCACCGATTACCACTACGTCGAATTTATTCATAAAATTAAGCTGAATTAGCTCAAGAGAATTTAAACTTTTCCCAAATCTAAAGTTTCGTCAAATTTAATTTGTTTGACGAAATCAGGCATGTGGCTTACAAGAATTATTGCGCCTTCAAATTCATTTATGGCTTCGGCAATTATAGGAATATGTCTAAAATTTATATGGTTAGTCGGCTCATCAAGAATCAAAAGTCCCGGTCGCATCAAAACTAAACGCGCAAATGAAAGCAATCCTTTTTGTCCTTCAGAAAGCGTGCCAACTTTATTTTCCATCAAATTGCCCGTTATCAAAAATCCCGCTGCAGTAGATCTCATTTCCTGCTCACTTATATCATCATCAAGAATTGCGCTTTTTAAAGAATTAAAAACCGTATCATTGTAGTCTAATTGTGAAAAATCCTGACTGTAATATCCGACCCTTACGCCGTGGACTATTTTTGCACCATCTGCCGTTCCGCCAACTATTGATTTCAAAAATGTGCTCTTGCCAATTCCGTTCGGTCCAGTAACTAAAAGATGCGTCCTCTTTCTCACTACAACATCAGCTTCTTTAAGCAAAGGCAGATGATTATAAAAAGATAAAACTGAAGTAATGGTCACCGCTTCTGTCTTAATGTCTTGTGCTGGAATTTCAAAACTGCGAATTGTCCTGTCTTCCCTTCTGACATCAACCATATTATCTTCAAGTTCTTCAGTTTCTTCTTTTAATTTTTTGGCAAGTTTTCTCATCTTTCCCCCTTTATGTGAGAAGAAATTGACTTTTTCTTTTCTATCTTGAATTAATTTCTGTGCCCGGGCATTTTCCATTTGTTCGCGCTCAATTCTTTTGGAAATTTCCTCGACCACAGAATAATAATCACCGACATAGGTTTCAATTTTATGGGTGAAAACATCAAGATAAACAACGCCGTCAGTAAAACAATTCAAAAAATCAGCATCATGGGAAATTACAATTACAGTTTTTTCATACATCACCAAAAAAGTAATCAAGTGGTCGATGCCGTCCTGATCCAAATTATTTGTCGGCTCATCAAGAAGCAAAATATCAGGATCCTGAATCAATGCATAAGCCAAAAGCAATCTGGCCTGTTGTCCACCCGACATTTCACGGACTTTTCGCTCTATTGGAATTACTAAATTAACAGCCTCCAAAACTTTGCTAATTCTGCTTTTGATATTTCCAGGAACTTGAGCAAAGGCTTTTGAAAAATAATCTTCAATCGTCAAATCTAAATTTTCTTGGTCCATCACCTGTCTGGCGATTCCAATACTTGCATCATTTGTAACTGAGATTTTTCCTTTTTGCGGTTTTTCTATTCCTTGGATCAAATTAAAAAGAGTGGTTTTTCCTGAGCCGTTTTGACCCATTAAAGTTATTTTTGAGCCTTTGCGCACACTAAAACTAACCTCGTCTAATAGGGGTTTTTTGTAAGCATATTCAAAATATACTTCATCGAATCGTAAAATTACTTCTTCTGCCATACAAATTATCTTTTATAATTTAAAAAACCCGCAACATTAGGGTTTAATTACTATTTAAAATAGCATAAAAACGATGTTTTGTCTAGCTTTTACTAAAATTTTTATAATTTTTAATATTATCTAAATTTATACAAAATTGAATACTTCACACGTGTGTGAAGTGTTCAAAAAAAATTACTTTTTTAACTTCTCTACCACCAAATCTCTAACAGAGTTAGGCTTTAAATCCAAATTTGATATTTCATCAATACTACGCCATTCAATTCCATAACTGCCAACATAGCCGCTATTTTCTTGCCATTCGGGGCCATTGCCTGTTCCCAACTTACCGCCCGAAATTTTGCAAACATAAAAATGATTCAAAGCTTCTTCTGTTTCCGAAATCTGCCACTTCTCTTCACATAATTTCTCACCAATTTCAATTTCTACTCCCAACTCTTCCTGAGCTTCGCGCCCCAAAGCTGCTTGATGATCTTCACCTTCTTCAATTCCCCCGCCTGGAAATACCCAATACTCAGTATTTTTGATTCTATGGATTAACAATACTTTTCCATCTTCAATAACTACCATTCTCGCTGTTTGTCTCATATAAATTATTTATTTTTTCTCAACCATTTTTTATAATTCTCCGCCATATCTTCAAAACTCTTTTTATTATTAGCAATTTCTTTTTTGCCATGGACCATGCTTATTTTAGCATTTAGTTTAACCGGTTTATTATGTGGTTTAATTTTCTGGACTCTATCAATGTCTTTTTTTGCTTTTGTTAAAATTTGTGAAACTGTCATTGTGGCATCTTTTAAAAATGCATCTGCTGATAATTTTTTGCCGGTAGCAGAAATCACAAATTCCTTGAAAGTTTTTGTCGAGCCAAGCTTCCACATTTTTGCCATATCCTTTCCAATTTTTGGATTGTCAATAATATAGCCGTATTTTTTTAAAAAATATTCCCGCCACTGATACAAAGCCAAAGTCGCCAGCCCATAACCATGGTAAGAGGCAGAACTTTCCCAACCATAAATATGTGGGACATTCAAAGCTCTAAGAGAATCCTGTGACCGACTGAAATATTTTAAATAATTTTTCTTAGCAATAGCAATGGCTTTTTCTTTATTTAAATTTTTTTCTTCATAAATTTCTTTTTCAAAATTGGAAACGAAAATTATTCCATTTAAAAATAAAGGATTTAAAATATGCAACTTTTTTGTCTTTCTCTCAAATAATTCAAATGGGTACGGCTCCCCTTTTTTATTTACCGCATATCTCACTCTCCAAGCCATATCATCAAACAAAGTATCAAAAAACATGCTGTGAGTTTCCGCTTGCGAGGCAGACATCGGCGAATATTCGTTATTTGAACAGACATCCATTTGATCAACATTAAGAAAATGAGCGGCGTGTCCACCTTCATGAAAAAGAGTTTCGTAGCCCCTGTGTCCGGAGCCAACCTGTCCAAATACAACATTACAAGTAAAATTTGAACTTCCCGGATATCTTTTGCCATTTTCAAATCTGACTAAATCCGGCCAGTGGCAAAATCCGTTATTCCACTTCCCCTTCCTGTCCAATAAATCAAGTTGCAATTTGCCTTGGCGAAACTCTACTCCCATTGCTGCAAATGATTTTCCCCATCTCATCAGAGCTTCATCAAATTGGAAATACTGGTCTTCTTCTTTTGTAAAATCGCCGGCCATCATATAGCCAAAATTCCATGGCTTCCTAAGTCCCGGCATTGATTTTTCCAATTTTATAATATCGCCGAGGGCATACTTTGTTTTTTGATAAATTTTGTCAAAGATTGAAAATAATTCTTCCTTAGTCATCCCATCTTCCAGCCTGACCTTATAATCATAAAAATCTTTATACTTTAAAACTACAGCAAATTCATTTCGTAATTTTATCAGCTCAACATAATCATTAATAAATTCAACAGCCAATTTCTCACCTGCCTCAAAACAAGCTTTTCTAATTTTTTCATCACTGTTAGTGGCAACCATTGTCGACATCTTTAATTCTGAAGCGACGACAAATTTTTTAGTGTATGGATCAATATAACCTTCTTTTCTGCTAGCTCTTTTTTTATTAATTTCTGATTCCAATAGATCAATTTTCTCTTTTACTTCCATCGCTTCAGCCGGCATTTGATACCTGTTAAAAAATTTCAACCAAGCATCCAAACGCTTTTTTGTTTTTAAATCAACTTTTTTAATTAACTCATTAATCTTTGATATATTTTTAGAATCAGACCTGAATACATCGCGATCAGCCAAGGCTTTATTTTTCAAATCGTCAATAGAATGGTCACCCATATATGAAAGCCAAAACAAATCCTCATACTGCTTATGGAGCTTAAAATATTTTTTATTCAATTGATCGAGAAGTTTTAACGCTTCTTGATTTTTATTCAGTGAGTTTTTATTCATGATAAAATTTATTTTCTTTTAAGATATTCTTCCCTGCTCATTAAACTTTTTTTATCAGCTTTATCTAAAAAAACAACTCCCTCCAAATGGTCATATTCATGCTGAATAACGCGCGCCAACAACCCCTTAGCTTTAACAACAAATTTTTCATTCTTTTCACTAAAAGCCTCTACTGTTATTTGAGACGATCTTGACACCTTACTAAAGATTCCCGCTGAAGCCACACTTCCACAACCTTCAAATCCCAAAACTTGTTTTTTTGATTTACTAATAATCTTAGGATTTATAAAAACTCGCACACTTTCTGTATTATCTGTTTTTCGATAGACCGTTTCTCTTATTCCAGTAACAAATATCCTAAGATTAACGCCGATTTGCGGAGCTGCCATGCCGACTAAATTTGCAGAGCGCATCGTATCGACTAAGTCTTTAATAATTTTTTTAACCTCCGGCGACTTAACTGAATCAACTTTTTGTGACTTTTTTCTAATGACCGGATTACCTACTTGTGTAACAGATCTTATAATCATAATTAAAAATTAAGAGAATTTAAATTAAATCCTATCTGGAAAATTTGAAAAAATACCATCAACATTTAATTTTTTCATTCTTTCAATATCTTCAGGATTATTAACCGTCCAAACAAGAACTTTTAGACCACGACCATGAGCGTCGTCAACGATAGCCTGGTTAATAAACTCAATACATAGATTAATTGACCATGCATTTAAATCACTTCCAAATTTTGCATAATCTAAAGGGTTAGCAACAATTAAAGCTCCAATTTTTACGTTTGGCATTAATTCTTTGAATTTTTTCAGTTCATGATGGTTAAAAGAAGAAACAAAAAACATATCCTCGTCCCAACCCAGCTCTATATATTCCCTTATCATTTTAGCTACTGGTTGAGCTGTACCTTCACCTTTTAGTTCGATATTTATTTTTACTTTTTTATTAACTAAATCAAATACCTCAACAAGAGTTGGAATTTTTTGGCCTTCACCCGCATCTAATTCTTTTAACTCACTTAGAGTTTTTTCCCAAATATATCCTTCTCCATTTGTTGTTCTTTCCAAACGGTCATCATGGATAACAACTAATTCTCCTGTTTTACAAACATAAACATCAAGCTCCACCATATCCACTCCCAAATCAATAGCTTTTTGAAAAGATAATAGCGTGTTTTCAGGAGCATAACCTAATGCTCCCCTGTGTCCAATTTTTAACATAATATTTTATTTTATTTTTAAAAAATACATGGGCGTTATTTTTGAATAATCATGATCACCCGCTTCAAATGTTTCAACAATTTTAAAATATTTACTATAATCGACCTCCTCATCTTTTCTATAAGAATAAACGAAAACCTTGTTAGCAAATTTATTGCACCAAAAATCCCAAACAACATCATGAATTTCTTGTAATTTTGAGTTTTCAAACTTATCACCCTTTATTTTATGAAACTCTTCCAATGCATCTTTTGTCTTGTTAAATGAACCAAGATGGTCATCTTTTTCATATTTTTTAAGAATATTTATAATAAATTTAAAAAATCAAGTCCCATATAACCACTTTCAACATCTGTTAATTCTCCACTGCGTAAATGATTCCTAAAATCAGGTAAAGATATTTTTATTACTTCTATAAATTCTGACTCATCCAAATTTTGTTCTGCGATCTTTTGACATCCAGTGGCAACAAAATTATACCTTACCATTGTTGAGTAAGCACAATCATAACTAGTACCTACAAATTTAATATCACCTGCATAACCCGTTTCTTCAAGAAGCTCTCTTTTTACTGCTTCTTCTGGTTTTTCATTTTTTTCAACAACTCCGCCAGGCATTTCTAACAATATTTTTTCCATGCCTGGACGGTATTGCTTAGTCAAGATTACATTTTTATCTTCATCCAAAGCCAGAATACAGACTGCCGGTCCTTCTCGTTTAATATCAAAGTCTTTGACTTGTCCATTGGGTAATTGAAATGTCTTTTTTAGAAGTTTCCTATACCCCGCATTAAATGGTTCTTCTTTGATTTTTTTCCATTCCATATTTTATTTTTGAATAATTTTAATAATCTCCTGGGCTATTTCCAACGGCGTTTTGTTATCAGTTTCTATAATGGGAGAATTTTCTTTTTTGAATATATCATACAACACAGGCGCATATGATATATTATTTTCAATAAATTCATCCAATTGAACTCCTGAAGCCCTATTGATTTCTTTAATGCTTTCAGACGTTGGATATCTGCCCAATAAACGGTCGCGAATTGTCTCTGCGGAAGCATGAAGCAAAATCAGCGTTGCTGGAATATGTTTTTCCTTGTTGTAAATTTTCCAAAACCTAACAGGATCTGCAAAACCACAAATTATAGTTGATTTTTTGTGCTTTGCATTTTCATTTGCAACCTCTAACCAATAAAACGTTTCATTATTATGCCACTCTAAGCCTCCGCCGTCAGGCACACCCCTCTCATCGAAATCTCTAATATTATATTCATCAACGGGAATAATTTCTTTGAGATGCTTAAGAACTGAAGATTTGCCCACCCCACTAACACCTGATATAAAATAAACTTGAGGAATTTTTTGCATAAGTTTTCAAATTTTACCTAACTGAACGGAGGCTAATATTTCATTATGCAAAATGCCATTGGATATTATGCAACCAATCCCATTTTGATCATACCGCCTATCCTCACCGTTTAAATCCGTAACTTTGCCTCCAGCCTCTTCAGTAATAATTTTCAAAGCCGCCACATCGTGAGCATAGGGATTATAAAATACCGTACCAACAAATTTACCGTTGGCGACCTGTATAGCTCCATATATAACAGAAAGTAATTTCATCACTTTGCATTTTTTTTCACTTAAAACTGCAAAGAGTGGCAAGTCAGAAAAACCCAAATCTTTGCCAGAAGCATCTATACTAATATATGTATTTGTTAAGGAATTGTTTTTTGAAACAAATATTCTCTTGCCATTTCTATAAGCTCCCCCGTCTTTATATGCCCAATACATGTTTTTCATAACCGGATCACTAACGAGACCTAAAATCGGTTGGCCGGTAAGCTGATCTACTAAAGCAATAGAAAAAGTAAAAATAGGCAAACCATTAGAAAATGGCATGGTACCATCTATGGGATCACAAACCCAAACAAGCTTAGAATCTGATTTTCTATCACTTTTTTCCTCGCCATAGATACTGTGTTCTGGATAATTTTCATTTATTCTTTTGATCACCAAATCATTAATCTCTGTATCGGCCTGAGTTAATGGCGTATGATCGTCTTTCCATGTATTTTCAACTTCAAAGCCAAAATATCTTAAAGCTATTTCTTCGGCTTCACTAGCAAGATTTTTAGCAAATTTTAAATATTCTTCCATATAAATTATTATATTTAAATAACTAAATTTTTTATTACTTCAATTAAATTTTTCCTATTTTCGCCACTAAAGTTATGGTCACCATGAACATTTAAAATATGTGCGTTAAATATCCTTGATAAATTAATTTTATCCATAATTTCATCTTCACTCGCATTAATTATCGTTAAATCAGAGTTTGAAGCCAAATTATTATACAAACTATACACATCCGTAGCAAAACGTTCCTGCCAATAAGATTTTGGTATTATTGTAGTGCTTCCGTCAGACCTAGTTCGCCTTGAAATGCCCTTAAAGTCTATCTGGCTTGAAGGAAATTTTTTATACCTTTCTGCCACATCATGAATATCCGTATGGAAAAACGGCGCTAGCAATACTATCTTTCTTATCTTACCAACATCAGCCAAAGCGACCATTACCGCACCCTGAGAATGCGCAATTATATCTATAGCCGCATCCCGATCTCTTGCTTGTGCTTCCTTTATAGCTGACTTTAATATCTCCGCCTGCTCGCTAAATGACATTACAGTAAGCTCGTTTTTTTCTTCATTTATTTTATTATAATCGAACATCACAGATTTAATTCCTTCATGAGACAACATTTTTTCAATTTCAGTAAAAAAACCACCAGAGTCTTTCCGGACGCCAAATCCATGAGAAAATATTACAATGTGCTTTTTGGCATTCATATAATCACTTATCCCTCTCTTGCCAGCTCATCATTAATAATTTGCAACAACTCCGGGAACGCTGGCTGGTTAAAATGTCCACGATTAGTAAATTTATGGAAAATAGCTTTCGGTAAATAATGCAATATTTCCAAACTATGTGAAAAAGGGACTGATGGATCATCTTCGGAATGATAAACGTGGATAACTCGTGCCTGTTTATCTAAATTTTTTAGCTTGTCAAAAGGAAAAACAAAATTTCCAAGCCCTTCTCCTTTCATGTCTTTTGAGCTTGTCATAGGAGAAACTAAATGTAATTGACTTATATTTTTAGGAAAAATATTTTCAGAAAGATATTTTAAAATAAAAGAACCGCCAGCTGACTGGGCGATAATTATAGGCTCTTCATCAAATAAATATGGAAAAAGCTTTTCAAACCAAATTTTCCAGGCGACATAATCACCATTTTCCTTGCACGGCATTTTTGGCGTCAACATATCAAACTGATCAGAAAAAGCCCATTCTACCCAATCACGCCAACTTTTAAATTTATTGTGTGGGTTATATGGCCTATTTTTTATAAAATCATAATAATCCTCTTGGGAGTTAAAAATATCACCGCCCCTGAGAAAAATAATTTGTCTTTTATTGTTTACCTCCATACAGTTTAAGGCTATTTTGCTGATTTGGTGGGACAAGGTTGGAACTTATTTTTCTAAAACCATAATCAGCCTCGGTTCACCATCTCCAAAAAAATTTTCTTTGCGCTCTTTAATTACAAATCCGAAAGATTCATATAGTTTCAAGGCAGAAATATTATCGGGATGAACCGCTAAATCTACAACCTTAAATTTACTTAACTCCTCCAATAACTTAGCTAATGCCTGTTTTGCCAATCCCCGCCCTTGAAATTCCGGCTTTATGACAAGTCCGCTTTCGTAAGCATGCTCCTCATCATTTATCTCGTAAGAAATGCTACCGACTATTTCATCATTTTTCTTGATAAAATAAACAATATCATTATTTATGTAATTTTTAATTTCTTCTTCTGTAAAATATCCAGAATAAGTTTTTAGTCCCGCTGTTGTTTTTTCTATTTCTAATAGCGTCGTAGCATCTTCTAATGTTACTCTTTGCAAACTTATCACCATATTTTTATTTTTTTAGATACTTGCCAGCAATGCTTAATGCAAATGAAGGCAGTATAATAAAAACAGTTGCAAACAAAAGCCTAATTAAAATTTCACTCAGAGGCGAATCCATTTTATCTGGACCTGAACCGGTTAAAACTACTAAGATTCCTACTACTCCAAAAACAATTGATGCGTAAATAAATACGCGTGTAGCTATTTTTTGCATAAATTTACAATTAATTAATCTTATTTCAAGTATATACAATATTCGGTTTTAAAATCTGCAAAACGTAATTTGCTGCGGGACATGGACTCGAACCATGATACCAGCTTTCAGAGAGCTGTGTCCTACCATTAGACGATCCCGCAATATTTATTTGTTTATGTAAAATAACAGAAAATAGAAAAAAAATCAAGTCATTTTGCTATTTATAAAAGGTGTTTATTGTTTTTACATGATATCCTGGATCAAGTCCAGGATGACAATCAAAAAACCTAAAACATACCGATAACATCTGCCACAATATCCGTTGAAATACTAGGCCTTTGGGCCACTTCATCTTTAGGCTTATATAGCGACGGGTCGGATCCAAAGACCGGTTTATTTTCGCTCTCTCTGGAATCAGGAATTACCAAATTAGAATCAACAACTCCCCTAATACTGACATTAGCCATAACACATTGAGAGATCATATCTTCAATCACCTTTTTATTGGCATTACATTCCAACCTATCTTTATAAAAACCGCTTTTAACAACTATCTCTAAAACATTATTATTGCATCTTAATGGCTGGCTTATTCTTAAAAGCGATGAGAGGGTAAAATTCTTTTCCAAAAGACATTCTACAACCTTGCTCCAGTTTTCTTTTATTTTATTTAAATCAGCGCTTGATGACGATTCAAATTTGACACCAACTTCCTCAGCATCTTCTTTGACAATTATTTCTTCACTCAAAATAGTATTTTCCACAATCTGTACCGGCCTAACTTCTTTATCAACCGGCTGAGTATCTTCAATTTTTTTATTAACCCTTTCTTTTATTTTTTCAATTGATTCTCCCTTGCTAAAATTGTCATTACTGGCACAAATCACGTCTTGAGTTAATTTTATTGCTGCCATTTCCAGGGGCAACTGATAAATTGTCGTGCTCTTTAAATCAATTATCACCCGAGCAAATAATTCTAAAGCAGAAATTAAACTCTCAACGGAAATTCTTTCCGAAATAATTTCCGCAGACTTATATGTTTCCTCATCAAGCTCTATTCCGTAATCCGATAAATTGGAATTAACCTTAAGAAGCATAATTTTTCGAAGCATTTCTATTAGGTTTTCCGCAAATACCTGTAAATCAACACCCCCCTCAACAAGGCGGTTAATCAGCTCAACTGCAGCCGTTGAATTTTTCTGGACTAAATAGTTTATAAATTCAATCGTTATTCCATAGTCAGCCTTTGGCAAAATAATTTCAGCTTGCTCCATTTTAATGTCATCGCCAAGAGACAGAACCTTTCCTAAAAGGCTTTGAGCATCTCGGACGCAACCCTCGGAATGGAGAACAATATTTCTAAGCACTTCTTCTTCAACTTTTTTATTTTCTTCTTTGGTTACTTTTTTCAGCAGATCCAAAAGTTCTTGTGTCAAAACTTTTTTAAAATCAAACCTTTGGCATCTGGAAATTATCGTTTGTGGAAGCTTATAGATTTCTGTCGTACACAAAACAAAAATAACATGAGCCGGCGGTTCTTCAAGCGTCTTTAACAGCGCGTTGAAAGCGGCCGTTGAAAGCATGTGCACCTCATCGATAATAAAAACTTTAAACTTGCTCTTGCTTGGAGTGAAACGGGAATTTTCAATAATATTTTCTCTGACATTATCAACACCAGTATGGGAGGCAGCGTCAATTTCAATAATATCAATGGAACGATTATTTACAATATCCAGACAAGAACTGCAATCATTGCAAGGCTCGCTCTGGCCCTCTTGTCTCTTTTCACAGTTTATAGCCTTAGCCAAGATACGAGCCGCTGTTGTCTTGCCTAGGCCCCTAGGACCGCAAAAAAGATAAGCATGACCAACTTCGCCATTAGCAATTTGGTTTTGCAGAGTGATTTTTATGTGATTTTGCCCAATCATTTCGGAAAATGACTGGGGCCTATATTTACGATATATTGCTGACATAGCAGCTAGTTAAAAATTATAAAATAATCAAGTTTAAAGACTTAAGCATAAAATAATTTTACAAGCATTAGGAGGATAAGTCAAAATGATTGGATAAATAAAAAAAGCTCGGTTCCCCCATCTCCGAGCTTACGAAAAAAGTCTTGGCTTAATAGCGGTTTTGCCCGAATATTGCTTTACGAGCCACCTTTCTGGCACTTCTCTTTCCAATACGTCCATATTCTCTCCAAACATCCTTGCTAGCCCCGTAGCTCGGATTGGCTACCAAGACCAGCCATTTTCCACTGACTCCCGGTGGCGCCAATGACTCTTCTCTGACCTCATGCCTTCCAGGAGCTAGAGTCAAAAAACCACTGCCGACCTTAGTAGCAGAAGGATCTGACAATATCAAGGGACGCAAAATAATAATGTACATAGCCCCCCCCTTAAAGCTTAAAGCCAAGCTACTGCCCTACTATTCTCATACTACTCTTAATTTTTAAAATTGCCAAACAAAAAAACAACCCCTAGAGTTGTTTTGCAAAAAATAAATAAATTAGCCAAGCTTGCTTAGCATATCACTTGCAACCGGCTTTCCTAACTGTCCTATTTTTGATCTTTCAACTATTTCCCTAACCACAATATTTTTATCTCTGCCATATTTTAATCTGGATAATTCTTTAAGCGGTCCGACAACGCTTGGATTTCCTTTAAAAATTTCTTTAAAATTATAAACTGCCACATTAAAAGCATCCGACGCTTGGTTGTCTATAAGCAATCTTAAATAAATATTATATTTTTCAACATTCATAACATCATACTCGCTGACTTTCGGACCTAATTGCTTGGCGACTGTTTCCGCATCATCGACGCCGATTCTATAGTTTGCCACTGTTCCCACATTTCCAAAAATTGCATCCTTGACTCTTGTGTCATTATTTTGGACGAGTTGCGCAATAAATTGATGCGCCATTATTAAATTTAATTTATATTTTCTAGCTTCTGATAAAATAATTGAGATGCTATCCGTAATAAAATTTTGAAACTCATCAATATAGAGATAAAAGTCCTTGCGCTGGTCTTCCGGCATGTCAGCCCGAGCCAAAGCCGCCATTTGCAATTTTGACACAGCGATAAGACCAAGCAAATTGCTATTTGTCTCGCCGATTTTGCCCTTGGACAGATTCATTAATAATATTTTTCCCTTATCCATCACTTCCCTAAAATTAATTCCAGATTTGGATTGGCCGATTATATTTCTCATTGTTTCATTTTCCACAAAACGGCCGGTTTTAGAAATTACATAAGAAAGCATATCAGCGCCAGTTGATCCCTTTTGCGAAGCGGTATATTCCCTTTCCCAAAAATCCCTAACTAAAATATCCTTGACGTGCTCTAATTTTTTTCGTCTATAAGATTCATCTGTAAAATTCTGGCAAGCTCAACCAGCGTACCAGGGTCATCCTGATCAGCCATCAACGCCAAAAGCGCATTCCTCATATAATGCTCAAACATCGGACCGGCCATGGAAGGATCGGGAAGCAATTTATAAAAAATCTGAATCATTTCCTGCGCTGCCATATCCATTTCATAAGAACTGTTAGCCTCAAGCATATTCAGGCCAATCGGCCTGTCATTATCCGACGGATCAAAAATAATTACATCTTCCAATCTTTCTTTTGGAATATATGGCAAAATGTCTTCAATTAAACCGCCGTGCGGATCTACAATACAAACTCCCTTGCCCGCCACAATATCTTGAATAGCCATAAGCGCCATAAGATAACTTTTACCCACACCGGTCATACCAATAATATACATATGTCTTCTTCTGTCGGCATCCTTCATGCGGGCAACCGTTCTTTGTCCACGATAAATATTATCACCCATAAATACGCCTTCCTGGGGCATGTTTACCGGCGGAGCCAGCTTCCTGGCAGTCAGCCATTTAATTCTTGGAACCTCGGTATTGGGAAACGGCAAATGCCACAACGAAACCATTTCTTCAGAATTTAAAACCAGGTAATTTT
>Ga0172379_10001883_pt1 | contig 39554 bp, 27 predicted proteins | sample GrowelOW334metaG_FD_119756 | JGI IMG/M metagenome (GOLD analysis project Ga0172379, IMG submission 119756) | Groundwater microbial communities from an aquifer near a municipal landfill in Southern Ontario, Canada - Groundwater well OW334 metaG | ecosystem: Environmental > Aquatic > Deep... | reverse complement strand
TCTCAATCCAATTTTCCCAATCGCTATTTCTAATCAGCATCGAAATAGGTGAACCTAAAGTTTTTTGAAAACGGATCCCCGATAATATTTCCGCTTTATCTGTTTCAATTTTCATACGCAGCCCACGACCGTACCCTGTCTGCCGACGCGCGAGATGAAAATTAATATACTCGTTTGTAATTGGCAGGTTCGAAGGAAACCCTTCGATAATTGCCGTCAATGCTTTGCCGTGTGATTCACCGGCGGTTAGAAATCTGATCATAACTTTTTCTGTTTTCTTTATTTGATATGCAAAGATAAATTGAAAGAAATAAAAAACCCAATTCCAAAATGGAATTGGGTTTAAAACCTGGTTTTAAGTGAAATATTATTTAGGAATTTTCAACCCTATGAAGCTTGAATTCCCTTTATTATCATTAACTACTAGAAAAATAGCTGAACCTTTTTTGCTTTCAATAATTTTTTTCAATTCGGCAGCTGATTTAATTTCCTTTTTATCGGCTTTAGTAATTACTAAATCTTTAAACAATCCTTGATTAGAAGCAGTGCTAAATTCCTTTACATCTGAGATCATAACTCCGCTTGTTACTTTATAAGCTTCTTTTTCTTTTGATGTTAGATTTTTAACTGTTAAGCCAATGGCATCAAAACTCACCTCTTTTGGAGCCGCATCATCAACGTCATTTCCTTTTGGAGCAGCATTCTCAGCAACCTCTGTCTTATCCTCTTCCCGAGGCTTAAGCGTAACTACGCGTTCAATAGTTTTTCCGTCTCTAAAAATCGTTAATTTGATTTTTGCACCTGCAGATTTACCTGCAACATAACTTTGCAATTGATTAGCCTGGTCAACTACCAAATCATCAATTTTTAAGATGACGTCTCCTTCTTTTACATCTTCTTTTGAAGCTGAGCCGCCTTCAACTATTTTTTGAATGATTACGCCGGTCGGCTTGTCCATTCCAAGCGAGAGTGCAAGAGATTCATCTACTTCTCGAATTTGCACACCGATATATCCACGGCTTATTTTTCCATGAGCTATTAAATCTTGCGCGACACTTTTTGCCATGTTGATGGGAATAGCAAAACCATAACCGATATATGTTCCGGTTCTGGTAGCGATCGCTGAGTTAACACCAATTACGGCACCTGAAAGATCAACTAAAGCACCGCCGGAATTTCCCGGATTAATAGCAGCATCTGTCTGAATAAAATTTTCAACCCCATATTGTTGGTCTTTTAATAATCCAAGTCTACCGCGGTTTAGCGCACTAACAATGCCGGCTGTAACGGTTGAAGCTAACGCTAACGGATTCCCAATTGCCATTACCCATTGACCAACCTTTAGTTCATCGGAATTTCCCAAATAAGCAACATTTAGATCTTTCGCATTTATTTTGATAACTGCCAAATCCGTTAGAGGATCAGTGCCAATTACTTTTGCTTCAACGGATCTTTTATCATGCAATCCTACGGTTACTTTAGTAGCGTTTTCAACCACATGATTATTTGTTAAAATATAACCGTCTTCACTAATGATGATTCCACTTCCCGATCCTTCTTGTTCTTTCGGCGTAGGCATTTCAAAATCATGGAATTGGAAAAAAGGATTTTGTTGTTGAAGTTCTTTTTCATCCACTTTAGCAACAACCGTAATTTGCACAATTGACGGAGTAACTTTTTCTGCTACTTCAACAAAAGCCTGATTAAAAGCATTTGCATTGGCATTGAGATTAACGGGAGGCTTTGCTGCCCCTAGCTTAATATCCGACATATTTGGATATGCCCAACCGAACCCGGAAACCATAACGGCACTAAACAATATTCCGATCGTTAACAGAGCAAAAACACCAATAAATTTTTTCGTTTTCATTTTTTCTTTCTCTTATTTGTTTTACATTTGCAACGATTTAATTCCATTAAATCCTTGAATATGAAACTTGAGAAACTTCTCAAGCGCAATAATTAATTTTTTCATTGCAGGCAGGTTATAACTTTTTAACCTCTTACCTATCTTTAGACTATAAATTTGCTCAAAAAGTTCCCTAGGGATTTCTAAAAATGTGTGATAGAGATTTTTACAGTCGCTGCACAGCATTCCGTGCTCATAATTGAACCCGTTTATTTTTTCTCTCTCGATCTCTTTATGGCAGATTGAACAAGCCGTCATTTGAATCTCAAAGCCGGTTTCCTGAAGGATGAAAAGGAAATATTTGATAAAAAGGATTTCCGGTTGTTCTTCAGACGCATCCATTAACTGCAAAATCCTTCTTGAACCTTTGTACAAACGCTGGTTGGACTCATTCTCAACCGTAAGATATTTAAGCAACTCTAAAACTGCGTAACAGTATTTCATCCGTTCAAAATCATCATGGAGATGCGCAAAATAGAAAAGCATTTCCGCCGAGCTTAATAGTTGTACTTCCCTATTTTCTTTATTGTATAGGACAATATTGATAATATTCAGCGGGTCAACAACCAACCCTACTTTTGAATTTTTCCCTCTCCCCCCTTTTACGATCGCCGAGATTTTTCCGAATTCTTCGGAATAAATAGAGACGATCTTACTTGAATCACTGTAATTGAGCTTTGATAAAACTATTCCTTCTGTTTTTACAATCTGGCTCATTGAAAATGATAGGGAAAGGTGAATAAACCTTTTTCCGTAATAATTCCGGTAATCAATTCTGCCGGAGTTACATCGAACGATGGATTATAACAGGGATAACTTTCAAGCGTAATCTGTTTCCCGTTTATCGAAGTTATTTCTTTTGAAGAACGGAGTTCAATTGGAATTTCCGAATAGTGTGAAAGTGTTGTATCGATTGTGGATGATGGGGCTGCAATGTAAAAAGGAATTCCATGAAATTTGCAAAGCACCGCCAAATTGTACGTCCCGATTTTATTGGCGGCATCTCCGTTTGCGGTAATTCTATCTGAGCCGGTAATTACAAGGTCAATTTCCTTTTTCAAGAAGAGAGAAGCTGCAGTTGAGTCGGTTATAATTTGAAACGGAATTTTATTTTTTGAGAGTTCAAATGCCGTTAATCTTGAACCCTGTAAAAGGGGACGAGTTTCATCAGCAAAAACAGAAGAAACTAATCCTTCCTCATACCCTTTTTTGATCACACTAAAAGCTGTTCCCCCTTCTGCTGCTAAAGCCCCCGTATTGCAATGGGTAAGGACAACAGATTTTTTTTTGAAAATGCTTAAACCGTGCTCACCCATTTTGTCACACATCATTGCATCATCTTGTTGAATTTCTTTCGCTTTTAGGAGAAGCCTTTCATAAACATTTCCATTATCCGGTAAAGTTTCAAACACATGCTTCATCTGATTTAAAGCCCAGAATAAATTTACTGCCGTAGGACGTGTGACTGCTAACCGGTTATATGCGATCTGAAAATTTTCTTTTTTAGCATTCTGTTTCATTGCCAGCGCTAAAGCAAAAGCGGCGGCAATTCCTATTACCGGAGCGCCGCGCATTTCCAAACGTTCAATCGCTACCGCAATTCTTTCGTAATCATCCGTTAGGATATATTCTTCAACAAAAGGAAGTTTTGTTTGATCTAAAAATTTCAGCGACTCATTTTCAAAAGCTAAAGCAAAATAATTACGCTTCTTCATTAAATCGTGAGATTGTTAAAAATTCTCTAAAACGATCCTGGATACGTAAGTTCGACAATCCTTCCAATCCTTTTGTGCTAAATTGTTCAACACAGAAAGAAGCCATCGTGCTGCCGTAAACAACCGCACGTTTCAAACATTCGGCGCTCGTATCTTGTGATTTGTGCAAGTAACCGACAAAGCCACCTGCAAACGAATCGCCTGCACCGGTTGGGTCGTGGATCATTTCCAACGGATATGCAGGAGCAGAAAAAATTACATCTTCTGTAAAGAGTAGGGCTCCATGTTCTCCTTTTTTGATGATTAGCGAGGGGACTCCCATTTCTCTAATTGCTTTTGCCGCTTTAATTAAATTCGGTTCGTGCGCTAATAACCGGGCTTCGGAATCATTGATGATTAAAACATCAATTCTCGGAAAAACTTTTAAGAGTTCTTCTTTTTTCCCTTCAATCCAGTAGTTCATTGTATCGCAAACAACAAAGCGGGGTTTTTCAATTTGATCTAAGACTTTAAGCTGCAAAGTCGGATCGATGTTTCCGAGACAAAGATATTTTGCTTTCTTTAAAGTGTCCGGAATAACAGGATCGAATGTTTCAAATACGTTTAATTCGGTCAGAAGTGTATCGCGCATATTCAGATCATAATGATATTTGCCAGCCCAGCGGAAAGTTTTTCCACCGGGAACAATTTGCAAACCATCGCAAACCACATCATGGCTTTCAAGCATCGAAATATATTCCTTCGGAAAATCATCTCCTACAACACCAACGATATGAACCGGTCCGCTAAAATAGCTTGCGGAAAGTGAGATATAAACTGCTGAACCGCCTAAAGCATTCTCAACTTTATCAAACGGGGTGGCAACATTATCCAGCGCTACAGAACCAACTATTAATAAACTCAAAGTTTTCTCCTAATAATTAAAAATGGCAAACAAAAATAAGTGATAGTTAACTGAAATGCACCTACTAAATTAAAGGAATCTTATTTAATTTCAACAAAATGGATTTCTTTATCTTTCTTTGTAAGAAAGGGATAGATAATGTCAATCGATTTTCTTTGTCCGGGCCATGCAAGCATTTCCTTTGCTTTGTTTTTATTTACCCAACGGAACTTGCAATGCTCGTCTGAGATTTTCACTTCGTCATTTTCATCCACCATACATAAAAACACCGGGACAAAATTTACTGTGTCATCTAAAGTGGAATAAAAAGAATTTACCACCGGAACCACAAACATTTTCTTAATAGATAGATCTGATTCCTCCTTCACTTCACGGCGTGCTGTTTCAAACGCTTTTTCTCCTTTTTTAATTTTTCCCGTAACCATCTGCCAGAGTCCCGGATAAAGCTCATGTTCAGCCCTTTTCAAAACTAGAAACTCAAACTTCCCTTTTCTTTTTCTGTAAATATGCGCTTCAACCATTGATGCATTTAATTCCATTTCACTTCCTTTTTAATAATTCGTTTTAATTAGTGCAATTCGTGTCAAAAGAATGCCCGTACTTCCATTCGCGCGGTATGGATAATTTTTCCACCGCCCAATTTTCTCCCGTCATAATTCGCCGTTGAAAGTAAATTTGTTCCAAAGCGGTAATCAAAAAACATTCGCCATAAATAATTTTTACCGACAACATTTCCCGCGGTTAGTTCATACGGTAAATAGTTTTCAACAGTATTTGCTGTTAGTTCATTCCGTTCAACTTCAAAGCGGAGTCTGCCGTAACCTGAGAAAGAAATATTGAGCCGTACCGCCTGTCCGTTAGTGAATATTTCCGTTGGTTTTGTTGGATAATAATCACTACTCTTCGATGATTTTATTTTGAATCCAACTTCAATATTTCGTTCCGGGCGGTAAGAAAAATCAGTTGTAATCCCGTTACTCTCAATCGCGCGGCTTCTGTTGGAAGAGACTCCCGCAAGCAGATTATCAATTTTGTTCTCCAAATCCGTTTGATTCCCGATTTCCGGAAGCAGCCTAAACTTAATGCGCAAACTTCTTTCTTTTGTATATCCTTTTTCTGCTCCGCCGCTAAATTGATTGAGACTTTTCCTTTGCGAATACCGCAGCCGGAACGATAACTCCGAACTATTTTCAAATACAAAAAAATCCTGCTGAAAATATTGTGAACCACGGATTGTATTCTTCTCATTCAAGAAAGAAGAAAGTTTTAAGAGATAGATTTTCTTTAGATCAGTTTCCTGGCTATTCTCCTCAATTCTGCCGTACGTTTCGGAAGAGAGTGTTTTAACGATGGTTCCTACAACATTATTTGCAGAATAGATATCGGCATAATTCAATTTTACTCTGGCAGAGGTTTTCAAATCAATTACGGGATAAAGTTGATCTGTCGGAACGGTAACAACAACATAGTCTCCATCATACAACACCGGAAGAAATTCATTTTCTTCGGCAACTCCATCATTGTTGAGGTCACCGAGATAGGAATAATTCCCGTTCCCTTTTTCAACTTTGACAAAAACTTTTTGCAGCTTTGCGGTTTTTTGAGTTTGCACTTCATAATAGACATCCCCGTTTGCCGCATTTCCTGTGGTCGAAAAGCGTGTTTGCGAGCGGACTAATATAGTTTGATTATCAAGCTGTCCCAAATTTTTATACGCTTCGGTATATTTTTTATTTTGAACCGTTATCCGTAATTGAGAAGAGATTTCTTTTCTTCCGGCATAAGAAAGTTCGTAAATCTGTCCGTAAGAATTAGATTCTTTTTGCAATTTTCCGGCTAAAGGAAAATAGTCTGTCCGGAATAAATATTTTATCGAAGCATCAACTCCGTAGAATTTCGCAAATTGTATCCCGGGATTTCCTTCAAAATATTGCAAACTTGAAGAGAGAAGCGAATCGGAAGGAGAAACTTTCTCAATTTTCTTTTCAGCGGTAAAATCAAACTCCGGCTTGATCATTCCAAAAGAATAAAATGAATTCCCTTTTTGACGAAGCCAGGTGCTGCCAAATGTTCCGTTTTTTGTTTTCACATAATCAATTTGATATTGAAATTGGTATTCTTTTTCTTTCGATAAATCAGTCTGATTTGTAAATCTATCCGATGAAAACGCGGAACCTTTTTTCAAACTTCCATAAGAAAAAGTAGATTGCAAATTATCAACCGGCTGAAAAAGCAAACTTCCTTCAAGGAGTTTTTCATTCCCTTGCGACGCTCCCGATGAATTATAATCTCTCGTAAACTCAACATTATCGAACCGTTCAAGCGAAGTGAACCTATCTTGAACAAATCTTTCACGGAGCGAAAGTCCGATCTTTCCGAAATTAATTCCACCAAGTTGGAGTTTTAGCGGATTCATTTTGAATGAGAGATTTCTCGCTAATCCGAAATTATCATTTTCATCGAGCGAAGAGAAACGATTTTTATCCCATGAACTTCCGGCAAATTCGGCTTGCAGAATAATATCGTTAGTTGGATTGTATTGAAAATATAAATTTCCAAATTGTTTTACTTCAGGAAGCGGCAAATAAATTATTGGCAAGTAAGCGCCCAAGTTTTTACCGGCAAACCGGTATTGCCCTAAACTTTCGCGAATATAATCGCCTTGATACTCACCGACATAACTGAATGAAACATTATATAACGCAGAATCACTTCCCGGATTGTATACGTAATACGTAAACGGCTGATTGTTAATTAAGGAATCTTTTTTTTCATAAACTCCTTTCAATTGTCCAACAGAATCAGGTACAGCTAAGCTGACGCCGCTTTTTACCGCTAAATCTTTTCTGTCTCCGGCATTTTTGAGAATTGCTTTGTCGGAATCACTTAGAGAAATATCAATAGGAGAATTTTGATCATCACCTTCACGCAAAAACTGAAACGCAATTTTGATCTTATCATTCAAGAGTTGAGTGCTCGTTCCCGTCGCAAAGAAATTACGGACAAATCTACGGTCGGTATATTCAAAATCAATTGCTACTCTGCTTGCAGCTGTAATTAACCGTTGCGGAGTAAAAATAATTTGCGAATTAGAATAGTCAATCGTGTAATCATTCTGTTCTCCACGCTTCATTTCTTCACCGTTCACAAAAACTTTTTCAGAACCGGCAATAATGATAATATCGCGTTCGTTATTTTGTCCGCTTAACCGATAGGGACCCTGCACTCCATCCTGCCCGTTGAATGCATTTGAATTAAACTTCCCTTTCGCATTGGCAAGAGCGAGATATCCTTCCGTTTTTCCAAATTGAAATTCTCCAAGGAGTCCCTGCAGTTTTCGATTTACAATTCCGAACTCACCATATTTTTTTTGCACTTCATAATCACCGAAAGTTGCTGCAGCATTTTTGTGTTTTAGTTGAATAAAAACTTTATCAAGTTCATCTAACCTTTCGGTATTTCCTTCCGGTTGAATGGGAGTGTTCTCATCCGTTAACGCAGCAACAACTTCGATATCATCAGATAATTTTCCCGCCAATTGTAGGCGTAATCCACTTTGCAGCGTGAGGTCTTTATTCGTCCCCACAGTGAATCCGCGAATAATAGAACCGCTTTTTTCAATTGAGTTTCCGAAAATTGATTCATTGTCTAACGGTTTATTTAACCGCAAAACACGGATTGTATCTTTCCCGATTTCATCATATTTTACTACGAGTTCTCGACGTTGATATTCTTTTTGTAGAGAGAGTCTTACCGAATGATACGCAACGAATATTGTATCGAAGATGGAATATGGAAGGGAATCCGAAAGGGAGATGGTTCCCAACGCATAATTTATACTATAATCTTGAACTGCAAGTTTTTTCCCTTTAAGCAGAATAGATTCTGTACCGGGAATAATGTTAGTCGATTTGATACGGTATTGATTTTCGAGATTGATTTGAAACGAATCAACTACAACGACAGAATAACTAGTTTCATAAACCGTATGAGCAACCTGCCCTTGAAGCCAAATCGCTGGAAAAAGGATAAAGCAAAGAGAAAATATTATTTCTTTTTTCAAAAATGCGTAGTTTTTTTTATTGTAAATCTAACTTTGCAGAGTACAGTTTGCAAGGTAAAAGGAAGAATTTCTGTCAGATTAATACGACTCTTGTACAAAATAAATTTAGTTATTTCTTAAGCCGGAATGAAAACTCCGAACCCACCCCGACTTTACTTTTCACTTCAATTCTGGATTGATGCGCTTCAATAATGTGTTTAACAATTGCCAGCCCAAGTCCGGTTCCTCCGATGTCTTTTGATCGGGTTTTATCAACGCGGTAAAATCTTTCAAATATTCGTTCAATATCTGTCTCCGGAATTCCTAATCCGGAATCCTTAATAATAAGAAGAACCGAAGTTTTTTCTTCTTCTATAATTATCTCAATCTTACCAGAATTAGAATACTTAATCGCATTTTGAATGAGATTGACAAAAACCTGTCTAAGTTTACTTTTATCGCCGAAGACTTCCAGTTTCCGGTTGAATTGCCCAATTTCAATTTGAAGATTTTTCTCAGCTAAAATCTGATCAAATTCTTTTACAACTTCTGTCAAGAAATCCATCAGGTTAAAATAGCGGAAACTCAAACGCATTTCACCCGATTCTATCATGGAAATATCGATCAAATCATTAAGCAAGTTGTTCAGGTTTTCCGTATGCGAGGCAGCTTTCTCTAAAAATTTCCGGTTTACTTTTGGATCTTCCAGAGCACCGTTTAACAGTGTTTCTAAAAAACCCTGGATAGTAAAAATAGGTGTTCGCAACTCATGTGAGACATTTCCGAGAAATTCCGTTCGAATACGTTCGAGCCGTTTCATTTTTGCGATGTCGGATTTATATTTTTCCGTCAATTGATTTAATGCTATTTCAATTTCATTAAATGAGGCAGAAAGTTTTAGATTTCCATCAACAGGAGAATCATCATGGCTCATCCTGCTTATCCTTTTTTCAATGATGGAGAATATTTCTTTTAATCTTCTTCTTATAAAAAACGAAATGATCAAAAATCCCCCGGCTGACCAGATTATAAAAAATAATTTACGCTCCGTCGCAATTGGTAAAAAGAAGAGAGGCAGAATAAATACCATCAAATAAATTAGGATTTCAACTTTAAATAGAAGAAAAAACGAAAAGCGGTTGGAGAGCTTATGAAACATTTTTCATTCTGTACCCAACGCCTTTTATTGTCTCGATCATTTCCGATTGAGCGCCGAGTTTTTCCCTAATTTTTCTAATATGGACATCAATCGTCCGGTCAACAACATAGATATCACTTCCCCAAACATTTTGTAATATTGCCGAACGGGTTAATATTTTCCCCGGGTTTTCACATAAATAGCTAAGTAGTTCAAATTCTTTTCGCGGGAAAAAAGTCTCGTCATTATTGAGAAATATTTTATACTTTTCTTTATCGATCACAATAGGACCAACCGAGAGAATTGCTTTCTCATCTGCATGGAGGACTATTTTTCTGAGATTTGTTTTTACACGGGCAATCAATTTTAGCGGCGAAATAGGTTTCTGAATAAAATCATTTGCCCCAAGTTCTAAACCTTTTATCTCATCCTGTTCGGAAGATTTTGCCGTTAGAAAAATTACCGGAAGACTGGCAGTGTTTTTGTCGCCACGGATTTTCGCACAAACTTCAAACCCATTCAATTTCGGCATCATAATATCGAGTATAGCTAAATCCGGCTTCTCCTTTAAGAGTGAAATAGCTTCTTCACCATCATTAGCAGTAATTACAGCAAAGCCTTCTTTTTCCAAATTGTATTTAAGAAACTCAAGAATATCCTTCTCATCATCAACTAGTAAAATTTTTTTCATGGTTACTCGAATTGAATCTCTCTATTTTCATGCGCCGATTGATACATTGACTCAATCACTCTCATTCTGGGAAGTGATTCCTCAGCCGGAGAGAAAAGCGGGTTGACACCTTGCACTGCGCCAAGAAAATGTTTTAATTCGTTTACATAAGATTTCTTGAACAGTGTAAGATAATTATCGCTTCCCGAAGGAGTCATATCAATCTGCTGATCATTAATTCTTTTGAATACACGCAATGGATTAAGAGAAGCATTTCCCTTCATTCCATAAATATCTAAATAGAATGTGTCCTTTTCGGAACTTAAGGACCAGCTTGTTTCCATATTGATTAAAGAGTTTGGTTTACAGCGGATCATACTTAAAGAACAGTCCTCAACGCTGGTAGTATTAATAAAAAAGTTTTGAGTTGAAACGGAAGCGATTTCCGGATAATTTAATAACCAAAGAGAAAGATCGAGGAGAACAATACCAAGATCGAAAATAACACCGCCACCTGAAGATTCTTTTTTTGTAAACCACGGTCCTTCGGAACTTTGTTTCCGTAACCATCCGCATTTTATATAAAATATTTCTCCAAGATCGCCGGAATTGATAATGCTTTTTAACAACATAACATCCGGACGGTAACGGAAATTCATTCCCACCATAACCTTCACGCCCTGTTTTTTTATGGCGTCAACAAGTATTTGTGTTTCTTTAATTGAACGGGATATCGGTTTTTCGATTAGAATATTTTTCTTTTTTTCAATACATGCAAGCGCAATTGGCAAGTGTGTATCTGTTGGAGTTGCAATGATGACGGCATCCAAGTCTTCTTTTTCAAGCATTTCATTATAATCAGTGTAAAGACTTTTTATGCCGAATTTTTCACCAACACTCATCAATCTGTTTTTGTTCAGTTCACTCACGGCTGTAATGTTTGCGTTGTTCAATTTCTTTAACATAGGAAGATGAATAAGCTGCGCAATGCTTCCTAACCCGATAATTCCAATTTTAACTTGATTCATAAGTAGTTCCGTAATTTTTTATTGTGCAAGAAAGGTCTTCGTCTTTTTGATGATACCTTCAACATCTATTTCCAGCATTTTATAAAGCTCAGCTTGCGTTCCGTGTTCTACAAAATCATCGGGCAAGCCTATACGTAAAATATCGTTCTTATAATTTTTTTGAGAAAAATATTCCAGAACTCCGCTTCCAAAACCGCCCACAATAGTATTTTCTTCAAGCGTAATAATCTTCTTATTTTGACTAGCGACCTCATCAAGAAGATTTTCATCAAGAGGTTTAATAAAACGCATATTAATTACTTCAACTTCAATTCCTTCTTTCGCCAAATCACTTGCCGCTTTACTTGCAAACTGAACCATCGATCCGACAGCTAAAAAAGCAACATCTTTTCCCGATCTTACACGCTCCCCTTTACCAATTGGAATTGGTTCAAACGATTCACTTAAGTTAACGCCAATCGCGGAACCGCGCGGATAACGAATGGCGACAGGTCCATTTGCGTATTCAGTTGCAGTGTAAAGCATATTTCTTAATTCTGCTTCATCTTTTGGAGCCATTACAATCATGTGAGGAATTAACCGCAAATACGTCAAATCGAAAGTTCCGTGATGCGTTGGACCATCGGCTCCGACTAATCCGGCGCGGTCGAGAACAAAAACTACATGAAGATGTTGCAGCGCAACATCATGAATAATATGGTCAAATGCTCTTTGAAGAAATGTAGAATAAATTGCAACAACGGGAATTATTCCTTGCGTAGCTAATCCGGCGGCAAAGGTAACGGCATGTTCTTCGGCAATACCAACATCAAAATAATTTTGTGAGAATTTTTCTCTTAGAATATCTAAGCCCGTTCCGTCAGGCATCGCGGCGGTTATTCCAACAATTTTTGAATTATTTTCTACCAATTGTGTTAGCGCTTCACCGAATATTTTTGTATACGACGGAACAGAGCTTGAACCTTTTAGAGCTTTCCCGGTCTGTTTATCGAATGGAGTTGCTGCGTGTAGATGTTGAACATCCGACTCAGCCGGTTTATATCCTTTTCCTTTTTCAGTTATTGCATGAATGAGAATCGGACCATTATAGTCCTTTACTTGTTCAAAGAGTTTTACTAATTGTTTTACATTGTGTCCGTTCACAGGTCCGAAATAACGAAATCCTAAAGCCTCAAATAACATTCCCGGAGTAATAACCGCTTTTATTCCACTTTCCAGTCTCACTGCAATTTTTCTTAACCGGTCACCGAAGTTATCGAGCTTGCCAGTTAAATCCCACACTTGTCCTTTAAACCGATTATACTCCGGATGCGAAATAATTTCAGTAAAATAGTTTGAGATCTGCCAAACATTTGGGGCAATGGACATCTGATTGTCATTGAGAACAACTATTAAATCGGATTTTAATACACCGGAATTATTCATCGCTTCGTATGCCATCCCGCCGGTCATAGCGCCGTCACCGATTACAGCAATAACTTTTTTTGCGTTCACGGCATTCCGTTGTGCCACTGCCATTCCAAGCGCTGCAGAAATTGAAGTCGATGCATGTCCCGCGCCGAAGGTATCATATTCGCTTTCGGTTCGTTTCAAGAATCCTGAGATTCCACCAAATTGACGAATTTTTTTCAGTTCTTCTTTTCTCCCGGTAACAATTTTGTGGGGATACGCTTGATGCCCGGTATCCCACACAATCAAATCCTTTGGAGTATTAAATACGCGATGAAGCGCTACGGTTAATTCTACGGTACCGAGTCCTCCACCAAAATGTCCACCAATTTCTGAAATGACATCAACCATGTATTGACGGATATCTGAACAGAGTTCTTTTAATTCAGTAATATCTAAGTTGCGAATATCTGCGGGAGAATTTATTTTATCTAAGATGTTATAAGTGCTTGGTTCGGACATTCAGGAAAGCTCCGGTTTCTGTTCAGTTAAGAGAATCTTCATCATTATTTAAATCAATTTTTGCTTTTAATTCGTTTACCTTCAACTCAGCGGTTGATAACGCTTCTAAACATTTTTTAGAAAGTTGAATCCCTTCTTCATACAAAGAGATGGATTCCTCAAGATCAAGTTCGCTATCGTCCAACAAAGTCGAGATTTCTTCTAATCTCTTTAAATCGTTTTTAAAAGTCGACTGGCTATTTTTTTTCTTCATAATTTTTATTTATTTGTATCTTGTTGTCATAAAAAATCAATGTATGCGGTTGAGCAATCTGAAATTTTTTAGCTCTTGTTACAAATTTATCTTCTTGTTTAACTAAAACAAAGCCTTTCGCTAGTGTTTTTTGTACATCATAAGCAGAAAGTTTTGTAGTGAGCAATGTCGTTTCGTTTTTTTGATTGCTCAGATACTTCTCGATCATTTGATTAAGCCGGTAAACTGCCGAATCAACTTTTTGATTATACAATTTCAACATATCAACCGGAGTACGAAAACCGTACGAACGTAAGGCAGAATAGATTTGTTCTTTTATGTCTGAAAATATATTATACATTTTTTCGGTAATGTCATCATCTAAATCTCTTATAAGATTTTCAATCTCGACTTTTTCGGGAGTTAATATTTCCATAGCAGCAGTAGGCGTTGCTGCGCGATAATCAGCGACGAAATCCGCAATAGTAAAATCAACCTCATGTCCAATCCCCGTTACAACTGGTATTTTAGATTTGTGAATCGCGTAAGCAACGATCTCTTCATTAAATGCCCAAAGGTCTTCAAGAGAACCACCACCACGTGCTACAATAATAACTTCAACATCATTTTGTTTATTTAGTTGATGAATTGCATCGGCTACTGATTTGGCGGCTCCAATACCTTGTACCGCGCATGAAGCAATCGATATTTCAACAAGCGGAAATCTTCTTTCCGCTACACTTATCATGTCGCGAAGTGCAGCTCCTCCAATCGAAGTTACAATTCCGATCTTCATCGGAAGTTCAGGAATCTCTTTTTTATTTTCAGTATTGAACAACCCTTCGCGTTGGAGTTTTTCTTTTAATTGTTCAAAAGCAAGTTGAAGTTCTCCAACGCCGGCAGGCTGCATTGCGCGCACTTCGATCTGATAATTCCCACGAGGAGGATAAACGGTTATTCTACCAATAATGATAACTTTCATTCCATCGTGCGGAGAAAAGAAAACATAATTATTAACGCCGCGCCACATCGTGCAGGAGATTTGAGCATCGGAATCTTTAAGAGTAAAATACCAATGCCCTGAGGAATGCGCTTTGAAGTTGGATAATTCACCGACAATACTCAACGAGGAAAAATTTTCCTCGAGGTCTTTTTTAATTAACTTTGTTATTTCCGAAACGGTTAACGTGTCAGCCATTTTTTTCTTTTCTAAAGATTAAACAATATTGATGATGCCTGTTTGATACCCAGGCGCTGTTTATGCCCAGCGCAATCAGAGGTTTATCGTCTTGCAGCCAAACTTTTTCATCTTTCAACGTCCAACTTTTTTCACCCCGTTTGGTTAGTGAAATTGCTGTATCAAAAGCGAGGGGAAATAATTTCCCGTTATAATAAACATTATTTGTAATGATTGTAAGATAGCCGTTTTCTTTTGTAATTGAAAAAACTTCGTCAAATATTTTTGCTTGAGTATCAAGAAATTCTTCATACCCGGTGATGTTCCCGATGTCTTCTTTATTGTTTGAATATTTCGTATCAAGTCCGTCTTCTTTCCTCTTCTTCTGTCGCATGGAATTTCTTTCAAGCTGATTCCAATATGGCGGCGAAGTAATTACATAATCAAACTGTTTTTTTATCCGTGGAATACTTTTCAACATTTTCTGCAATTGCATTGAAGAACCACAGAGCGGCAAAATTGTGTTTGCAAATTTTGCATCTTCAATTCTCTCTTTTGCAATGTTGAAATAATAATCGCTCAACTCAACCCCGACTGCATTACGTTTGAGCGTACCGCTCGCCATCAAAGTGCTTCCGGTTCCTAAGAAAGGATCAAACACCCACTCATTCTCTTTTGTAAAAAATGAAATAAATTCTTCAACAAGCGATTCCGGAAATTTTGCCGGATGTAGCACTTCATTCTTTTTCCTTTGGGGAGGTTTGTGAATGAACCACGATTTGGAAAATTTTATCCATTCTTTTCCGGTAAGAGAATTTAATTTGTTTGAAGGATTAAATTTTCCACGTTCACCCAGATCAATTATTTCATTTTTCTTTGTAGCCATTTAAATTCTTAAAATTATACTTCACAGAATAAAACATGAATTATCGAGCCGCTAGGTTTTCGCTTTTACCAATGTAACGTGAAAAATGAAGAATATAATCCTATTGATATTTCGGAAAATTCTTGACCTTTTTTCCCGGGAGAGAAGTTATATCTGTACCGTGAATAAAGGGTGAAAACATCGTAGATATTTACCATTCCCAGAGATAATTCAGGACTCAATCCATTAAAACCCCGGAAATCAGTAAAACCATTTAGTCCGGCGGATATATATTCTAAAATCGGAATTTCGTAAATATGTTTATAGCCTATCCGGAAATAGTTTTTCCTTTCAGCCTTCGAGATATGCGCATACTCAACAGATAAATAATCGCTCGGATGATTGAAACCACCTGAAAAAAGTGAAACAATCGGTAGTTCTTTATTTAGCCCGTAATACGTTTTACCCCCCGACTGTATCGCAGTTATCGATGGAGTTAAAAAAACAATGCCTCCAACCAAACAGGTAAAGAGATAATTTGTTTTAGTCTGGACCATTTCTTCATTTTTATGTAAATCAACTTCAAAAACTTCGCTAGTTGATTTAATCCCTTCTGCATTTTCCATCTCAATAACATACTTTAACTTGTTCTTTTTCAGACTAAGTTTTGCGATGTCTATTTCAATTCGGTGGTTGTCGGTTAATTCGTTTGAAACCGGAATTTCTTTTATTTGATCTAGAATAACTTTTGATTTACATACTTCATTCGTATAAAAAGAAAGAATGAACCTATTCGGACTTTCCGGTGGAACGTATGAATCAATAATATACACTTCAATTGAATCGGATTTCAACCCCACATCGTTTTGCCCGAAAAGTTGTTCATGCAACGGGGATGACAGTAATACTAGAATGAGGAAAAGAACTTTCACCAACGGCTCCAATTTTTTGTTACTTCTACTGCAAATATATTAATTAATAAGTTTGTTTGAAGTACAAAAATTAAGAGTTCTACATCAGTATAGATAAATTAGCTCCAGTCTTACTATTGATTGTTGTGCTCGGTGAACTAAAAAATAAAATCATAATGTTAGGTAAATCAAAGTTTTTATAGAAAACTTTTATTATATTTTCATCGAGATATTTCAACAAAACCTTTAGAGGTAGCAAAATGCAAGTCCGCTTTTGGGGAGTACGCGGCTCGATCCCGGCTCCGTTAAATGGAAAACAAATTCGTAAAAAAATGCTTCGAGTTCTTGAATTTGCAGCAGATAAAGATATTTCTTCTCCCCAAAACCGGAAAGAAGTTTTAGACGCTCTAGCAAAGGAAGAATGTTTGGTCATCGGTGGAAACACCACTTGCATTGAAGTGGAAACCAATGATGCCCACATCATTTTTGATATGGGCTCCGGCATTAGAGAATTAGGATATGAAATTTTGGAACAAAATAAAAAGAATAAAAGGATGCATTTCCATATTTTTTTATCCCATACACATTGGGACCATATCCAGGGATTTCCTTTTTTTCTGCCAGCGTATCTGCCAAATTATAAATTGACATTTTATAGCCCCCACGATGAATTACAGCACAGACTAAATTACCAACAGGATTTTCGCTTTTTCCCGGTCTCCACAGATTACATGGCTGCTAAGAAAGACTTTGTGCACTTAGAAAGTGATCAGGAAATAAAAATTAACAATACCGTTATAAAGCATATTGAATTGCACCATCCCGGCAAATCATTTGCTTACCGGGTGGAATCTGAAGGGAAATCTTTTGTTTTTGCCACTGATGGTGAATATAATAATCTCTCGTTCGAACGAATTTCAACGTATATTGATTTCTATCAAAACACTGATCTATTGGTCTTCGATGCACAATATTCATTTGATGAAGAAATAGAAAAAGTTGATTGGGGGCATAGCTCTGCCCTCTTCGGGGTAGATATTTCGATTAAAGCAGGGGTCAAACAATTAGCGATAACTCATCATGGTCCGGAGCAAAACGATGACACTATCCGAAAACTTTGTGCGAACGCAATTTTATATAAAAAGAAAAACTATACAGAAAACAAACTTGATATTTTTTTAGCCCGTGAAGGATTAACCGTAACGTTATAGCTTTATTTTTCTTCTATATCTTTTTTAATTTAAAGATTTAAAGCAACTTCAGCGAAGAGACATTATTCAATTTATTGATTGTGGAAAGGGATGAACAGGGTTGGAAAAAAGAAAGATCAAGAAGTTTTCCTGATCTTTCATCTAAACATCAAACTACTCGTGTCTTAACGCTTCAATCGGATCAAGGTTGGCTGCTTTGTAAGCGGGATAAGTTCCAAAAACTACTCCGACGAAAACGCATAAAGCAATTCCAATCATTACCCAATCAACGGGAATAGCCATCTGCGCATTGATAAAACTTCCGGCAAAATTTCCTAAAGCTACTCCAATGATGATTCCTATCAAACCACCAAAGATGGAAAGGATTACTGCTTCAGATAAAAATTGAATAAGGATGTAACTCTTTCTTGCCCCGATCGCTTTTCTAATCCCGATTTCGCGGGTTCTTTCTGTAACTGAGACAAGCATAATATTCATAATACCGACACCCGCCGCAAGCAGCGCAATTAATGAAACAACTAATGCTCCAAGTTTTATCGGTTCATTTATACTGTTGATTTGGTCCATCAAAGATTCATTACTAAAAATATCAAAATTATTATCTTCTCCCGGTTTTACATCTCTAATCGTGCGCATATAACCGATTGACGCTTCAATAATCTTATTATAATCGTCCTGGTTATGAGCCATGACCGTAATATTTATACTTCGGCTGCGTTTCCCGTACATCGTTTGGAATGTAGTTATGGGCATTAAAACGTAGTTGTCCTGGCTTTGCCCGAACAATGATTGTTTCGGTTCAAGAACACCAATAACCGTTAGCGGTCTGCCGGCAACACGAACCGTTTGACCGACAGGATCAATATTCGTGAACAATTTCTCCACAATATCATTCCCAAGCATACAAACATTATTGGTGTATTGAACATCAGACTTGTTTATTGGTCTTCCTTCTTTGGCGATCATTTCGTTAGTTTCAAGGGCGTCTTCGGTCATCCCTGCTAATTGAATATTTGGATTGGTCTTGTTATTCCCGTATTGTACAACAATACCGAATTGCCATTGTTCCGCGCCGACAAATTTAGCTTCAGTCATCTTTTCTTTAAATTTATCAAATTCTTCCAGCGTTAGATCTTTTCTGTTTCTATACTTATCTCTCGCACCCGGCCCACCGGTCATAATTGCCGGATACTTTTGTATCTGAAAAGTATTTTTTGCAAGTGAAGCTAATCCGTTTTCAATGCTATTTTGCAGCATGGTAATAATCGTCATAATAACAATAATTGAAAAGATACCGACAACCACGCCCAGTACAGTTAAAAATGTACGCAGTTTATTTGTGCGCAACGATTGAAACGACATTTTAAATATTTCTGATGTCTTCATTACTCATACCTCAAAGCATCTACCGGATCCATTTTTGCAGCAGTGTACGCAGGTGCAAATCCTGCGACAACACCGGTTATTAACGAAATAGAAATTGCTAAGATCACAGAATCATATTGAATGGAAGTAGGCAGCACTTGATTGACCGCCATGCTTAGCAAAACCGCTAAGAGCAATCCGATCAGTCCACCGAATAAACAAATAAACGATGACTCAAGAATAAACTGTCCGAGGATCGTTCTTCTTTTCGCTCCAATAGCTTTTCGCACGCCGATCTCTTTTGTCCTCTCTTTAACGGAAACAAACATAATATTCATAATACCAATCGCACCGACAAAGAGGGACAGCCCGGTAATAAAAAGTCCCGCGATCTGGATAACACCAACGACTTGATCAATATTTGCCTTCAAACTTTCTTGCTGATTGATCGAAAAATCATTTGGCTCATCGAACTTTAGACCGCGTACTTTACGCATCGCGCTTTCAACTTCGTCTTTCGTTTCTTCAACCATAGTCGGGCTTGGAGCTTTAACATTAAATGTTATTGTCCCAAATGACTGAGACGTAAAACTCTTAAATATTGTTCCGATAGGAATAAACACTTGCCTATCAGGATTAAAACTTCCAAGGATAAAACTTCCCTGCTCATCCAGCACACCAACAATTCTAAAATTTTGTCCGCCTAGCTTAATTATTTTGTCAAGCGCGTTTCCGTTTGGGAAAAGACTTTTAGCGATCTCGCTGCCAAGAACGGCAACATAACGCGAGCTTTTACTTTCAATATCGGAATAGAATCTCCCCTGAGCAAACGTGAAGTTTGTAGTTTTTAAATAATCTGCTGTGGATCCGTTAATAAAAACACTTTCAACTTTTTTATTTTGATATTTTACCACCTGCCGCGTTGTTGTGGTCGGTGCGGTTGCCGCAGGAAGTTTTACTAATGTTTTAAAGCGCTCATATTCTTCCATCGTCATATTTCTGCGGTTCCTCATTTTCCACCAATCCGTGTTGGTGAACCATGCCCATTTATCAACATAGAGTACATCAGAGCCAAGTGCGCTCATTCCTTTTTGAAAAGAGTTATCGATCCCTTTAATGGCGGTAGTCATCAACACAACCGAGGTAACACCAATAACGATACCAAGCATCGTTAAGATGGAGCGGACTTTATTTGCTTGAATTGCCCTGAGAGCAATAAACATAGCTTCTTTTATTTCTAAGAGAATAGTTTCCATAATTCCTAATTCCTAACTTTAACCTGAGGAATATATCTGTTTTCAACCATCTTATCAGATTCAATTAGTCCATCTTTAAGCCTGATAATTCGCGCCGCATGTTCAGCAATATATTCTTCGTGTGTAACAAGAATAATCGTGTTGCCTGCTTCGTAAATTTGATTAAAGAGGAGCATAATTTCTTCACCGGTTTTTGAATCCAGGTTTCCGGTCGGTTCATCCGCTAAAATTATTGACGGCTTAGTTACTAATGCACGGGCGACAGCTACACGCTGACGCTGACCACCAGAGAGTTCATTTGGTTTATGATGAATTCTATCTCCCAACCCGACACTTTCAAGAGCTTCTTTTGCTCTCTCTTTTCTTTCCGCCGAATGTATTCCAGCGTAAATTAATGGGAGTTCTACATTATGAAGTGCATCCGACCGTGGAAGAAGATTGAATGTTTGGAAGACGAATCCAATTTCTTTATTTCGAATTTTTGCAAGCTCATTGTCTGACATTTCACTTACATTACTGCCGGTAAATTCATATTTCCCTGAAGAAGGCGTATCTAAACATCCCAGCATGTTCATCAAAGTAGATTTGCCTGAACCGGACGGACCCATAATTGCAACGTATTCGTTCTTATCGATCCTCAAAGAAACATCCCGTAGTGCATGAACTTCTTCCGATCCAACCTTATAAACTTTGGCAATACTTTCGATATTAATAATATTCATTTTACTTCCGGGGTAATTTAATTTTTCTTTTCAGTAAAAGATTTTTTCTTGCCTTCTACCTTTACTAATGAACCATCCTTCAGATCTCTAGAAATAGCCCGGTAGCTGCCGTTCACTACTTCTTCGCCAACTTTCAAACCTCCTTTAACTTCTATATAGTTATCATCACTTAAACCGGTTTTAATTTTTTTAGATTTAGCCTTACCGTTTTCTATAATAAAGACTATTTCTTCCGGTTTGTTCCCGTTTGTTTTCTTTTCAATTACCTTAGCCATACTTTCTTCTTCTGCACCCTCTTTTGGTGCGTTAAAATCACCCCGCGCCGTAACGCTTTGCAAAGGAACAGAGATTACATCATTAACCGTTTCTGTCCGAATATCAGCATTACACGACATTCCCGGTCTTAAACTGCTTGCAAGATTTGTTACTCTAATTCTAACTTCAAAATTTACCACTTGTTCTTGCGAACCTAATCCGGAAGTTTTGGCGCTATTCCCTATTTGCGTAACAATCCCTTTAATATCTTTATCTCCAAAAGCATCAACTTTAATGTAGGCAGTATCTCCAACGGAAATAAGGACAACATCATTTTCATCAACATCAACTCTCGCTTCCATACTCTTTAAGTCAGAAACCGTCATAATATCGGTACCTTGACTAAATCCGCTTCCCAAAACTCTTTCGCCTAATTCAACATTTAGTTGTGTAATAACACCTGCCATTGGAGAATAAATGGTTGTTTTGTTTAGTGATTCTATAGTTTCTCTTAATGAGGCTTCACTTTGTTGTACGTTTGCTTTAGCGGCTTCATATCCGGCAGCAGTTGAGAGATAAGTACTTTTAGCAGCTTCTAAATCGGCATCACTTGAAAGTTTTTTTGCATGAAGTTCTTTCATTCTATCATAGTCTGAAGTAATTTTATCAAGTTCGGCTTTACGTTGTGCAAGAGATGATTTTGCCGCCCACAAAGTTGCTTCCGATCTCTGCTTTTGTGCCATGTAAGCATCGGCTTTTATTTTAATTAAGAGTTCACCTTTTTTTACAACTTGTCCTTCTTTAACCGGGAGTTGTACAATTTCTCCGGTCACTTCAGGAGTAATTACAACTTTAAACTCCGGGTTGATTTTGCCGGTAGCGGAAACGGTTTGTGTGATCGTCCGTTTCTCAACTTTTTCAGTTTGTACATTAATTATTTCTTCTTTGTTCCCTTGGAAGATAACAATTAAGACGAGAGCAACGAGTAAGAGCCCTAATCCACCGAAGATATACAATTTCTTTTTTGATTTTTTTTGTTTACCATTTGCCATGAGTATTTCTCCTGAAATAAATATTATTCAAATTTTTTGTAATCAAGAATACCGAGTGAGTATGCGAGCTGTTCTTTGAGTTTTACATATTCAAATTGGGCGTTCACATAATTAGTTAAAGCATTCGTATAATCCGAGTTTGCAATAAGAACATTTAAGAGCATTGTAGCGCCAAGCGTATATTTTTCCTGTTCAATTTTTCTATTTTCTTCTGCAGCGGTAACATTCTTCTTGCTCACATCTAATCTTTTTTCGCTTGCTTGCAAATCAAGATAGGTTTTCTGCATTTCTTTTTTGATCTGCCGTTCTAAATCATTTACATCAAGCTCATTATTCTTAGCTTCAACTTCAGCTTGCTGCACACGATTCTCTACGCTAAATCCTGAAAAAATAGGAATGTTTAAACTTAAGCCAACTGATGTACTGTAACTCTTAAACATTTCCCCAACAGTGTTAGCATTTGTACCATAGGTGTAGTAATTTGAAAGTGAGGGTAAATGTCCGGCTTTAGCCATAGTGATTCCATCAATTGAACCTTGATAGGTTAATTTTGCGCTTTTTAGATCCGAACGATTAGACAATGCTTTTTCAACTAACAAATTTAAATTCGGATCGATTTCTATCATATCAAGTTTTAGCTCTTTGTCATTTACGGTTGGATCTTCAAAAGTGAAGTCTTCGAGCATATCCAATCCGAGATAATAAAGGTATTCCGACTTGGTAGTTGCGTAACTGTTTTGTGCTCTGATCAATTCTAATTCAGCATTACCAACTTTAACTTGTTGGGAATAGACATCAGCTAAGGTAACATTCCCGAGTTTATTGCGTTCAAGGATAATTTCATAATTTTTCTGATTCCATTTCAGATCCTGTTCTTTTACATCCATTAATTTTTTAGCGTTTATAACATCATAAAATCCACTAATCGCCTGGTAAGTTAAATTCTGTTTTGCTCTATCCAGGCTGTATTTAGCTGCTTCAAGGCTGTTCTTGCTTCTCGAAATATTAGCAAAATTTGAAAGTCCGTCGAACAAAGTTATGTCCGCCGAAGCTCCGGCTGAATAATTTCTACTCTGCACAATTTGTTTCGGAGCGTTAAAAGCCAATCCGTTATAAATATATTGCCCGCCTTCTTGAACAGAACGGGACCAATTCCAACCACCGCTAGCTGAAAGTGATGGAAGCAAATTCCCATAAGCGGATTTTACTCCTGCTTCATAAACTTTTATTCCTTCCTCTGTTTTTTGAATGGTTGTGTTTTTTTGCAAAGCGATCTTTACAACTTCAGAAAGAGAAAGGTTTTTTTGCGGGAAGGCAACTGCCGCACAAAAAAAGATGAGACTAAAAATGATTCCTTTTCGCATAAAATTCTCCGTTAGCATTTCACTTTAATGAACTCGAAATAATTCAAAATAAACTGATTTTTTGGTGATCTAAAAATAGAAAAAATACAATTGGCTTTTTTACAACGTTTATAAGCGGTAAGATAAAATGATTGGCGGCGATCTGAAGGATTAATAGAAAAAATGGGATACTCTTAAAAGAAAAGAGTATCCCGAAAAACACAATTAGAACATAAGACCGAGATCAAAAAATTGAACATTCTTCAATCTTCCATAATCTGCCCAGCCATAGTTCAGCATTAGTCCAAGTTGATCTGAAATCTGATATTTTAATCCACCGCCTATTGTTAAACCTTGTTCGCTATCTCTTAAAAATAATGATTTATATCCAAGCCTGAACATAAACATTTCATCATAGGCAAACTCAACACCGCTGTTTACATATTCGGTATTATCGTTTGGATGGGTTGCATCGAGTGCCGCAGTAGTTCTAAAATAACGGTCTTTGTAAACATCCATCGCTAAACCTAAACGAAAGGTTAATGGAAGATCATAACTTCCCATTTCATACTTTGAGAGGACATTGTTTGCACCGGAATTCGGGTCATTATTAGGATCATAATTGAAGAGAATATCTCTTCCGTCCAACTGCATCTTTGTACCGAAGTTAGAAATGCTTGCTCCGATTACCATATCGTTAAACGGTGTAACGTAATAGGTTCCGATATCTAAAGCCATCCCGGAAGCACTATTATTCCAAATGCCTTCCCGAATATATTTTAAATGAATTCCTACAGAGAATTTATCGGTTAATTTTCTTGCAAAGCCAACACCGATTGCAAGAGATTTTGCGTCCCACATTCTTCCGTCACCTTCGGGAAAATCAATTGTGCGTACCTTATCTTCAGGTACGCCAAGAGAAACCATGGTAATAAAAAATGTTCCGACTTCTTCAACATTTAAAGAAGCCGCGGCAAAATCATAAGTAATATCGGCAAGCCAATTCACATGGTTGAACGCAACTTGTCCATTCGAAGTTATATTGGCAACTCCGGCGGGGTTCCAATATACACCATAAATATCGTTAGCAACCGCAGTATATGCGCCTCCCATTCCAATTGCGCGGGCACCTGCACCAATCTTTAGGAATTGGGCAACAGTTGTTCCTACTTTTGCGGTACTTCTATCTAATTGTGCAAAATCTGAGACAGAAAAAGCAATCAACAAGAAGAGCACAAGTGAGAGATTTATTTTTTTCATTCGGGTATCTCCAAAACTTTATATTTTTTATTCAATATCATTTTTATTTGATTACTGCCAATCTTCCTATCTTTTCTCCAACCCCCGGGATATCGACATGGAAGATATAAACACCATAAGCTATTCTCTGAGATTCATAGGTTAACAAGTCCCAGCTTGCATAACTCGTAAAGTCGTCTTTCTCAATAGTTTGAACCAATTCACCAACCATGGTGTAAATACGGATCGTACACTTAGGAGGAAGATTTCTAAACTGAACTTGTTTTTCTCCGCGAAGATCAGGTAATCTGCCTGGAGATTCCAACGAACTGTATCCAACGTATGGATTCGGAACGACATAAATATCATCAAGTTTAACTTTTGCAGCTTCTTGCGAAAAGACTGCTGCTTTAGACTTGAATAGATAGGTATCGTTCGTTTGAAACGGCTTTGTTGTTTTTACAGTAAAAATATCTCCTGATTTCGGTAAAATCGGTGTCAGAATAGTACTGTCAGGGCGATTAAGCATGACCTCATAAGAAGTCGTTGAGCCTGACGCGATCGTTGGACGCAACACAACTGACTCTCCCCAATCCCAACGTAAATTGGCTCGTGTTTTGGGGTTTCCTTCTTTAATCAAGTAGTTGGCTTTTACATTTTCGGTTAAATTCCAAACGGTAAACGGACAAATGACCGTTTTACCTGCATCGGATTTAGCGGTATCTCCTGGATTAACGTATGTGCCAGTTGCAGTTGTATCAAGGTTATGCCAACGAATTTCCCAATCGGCACGGTATTTTATTTTGGGATTACCAACTAATGGTGGCGAATATAATGTGGCAACCGCTTGAATCTGTGAATTGTTAAACTTTGAATTGACTCTATCCAAATCTAGTGAATCAGTCTGGACATAAAGTTTCATTCCGTTAAAACTTGGATTGTTGTCTTCGTAGTTCACGTTGGAACTTAAAACTATCGGGTAGTATTGGTATTTAACCGTAAAGGTTTGATTAGCAGGTAAACTACCCAGTGAAGTTCCTCTGATTTTTCCACTTGAGGAATTAACGAAATAGTTAGTTTTTGAAACAACATTATTATTTGCGTCAAAAACATCAAGACTATTTTCCTCTAGGTTTTGCTGCCTCAACGAAACGAATACAGTATCCTTAGAGATAAATGTTTCAGTAATTCCGGTTGAGTCAAGTAACGAATAATTAGTGTTATTAAGAAAAGATATTTTGTACAATCTCTCATCAACGGCTAACGGGTCTAAAATTTTCACATAAACCTTTCCGGTTGAATTTCCGACAACTGCTGTAGGGGTTCCCGCTAAACCAGCTTCCGGTGATTTTAATCCGGTAGAAATCGGATTAGGTGTTGCTTCTCCCGTATTTACATCAAAACTAAGCTTACCGGTTATCGCATCTTTCTGAATAACTGCCTGACATTCGGAAGGAGCAAGTTCTTTCCCTACTTCCTCATTTCCACCATCGTATGAAACAACTGCGTAGTAATAAGTCATTCCGTTCGTAACCGTAGAATCAACATATTCATGAACTAAGCCGGTGTTGTCACCAACATAATATTTTACTGCTCTTCCTTGGAATTCAACAGGGAAAAAGCCTGAAAGTGAATCAACAAGATCGAATTGAGCGCTTTTCCTTGCATACGAATCATACAGGGGAACACCCAAAAATGGATTTCCTCTTCCATCTGTAATTTTGTAAACGTCAGCAAAAGTCGGATCAGTACTTCGATAAATTTTGTATCCCTGGAAATCTTTTTTTACCGTTAAAGGATCGATTGATGCTTCAGCCCTTGTATCCCAGTAAAGCGTTACCCGCTTATCTCCCGGAACAACCTTTACAATAGGTTTTTTTGGAGGTTGAGCGAAACGATAATCAGCTTCAAGTATTCTGGTAGAAGTTTCTGCTGTTTGCACTAAATCATTTAAGTCATTTCCAAAAAGTATAGCCATAGAAAAACGTTGAGTTTCACCACTTTTAAGAGAAAGAGGACCCGACCCAAAATTGAAAATATTATCTCCCGCAACATTTAATAATTCTTGATTCGCATCAATTGAATCCGAAGAGAGCCATTCCCACATTAAACTTGTGTTTTTAGGAACGTTCGGTAGTGAGTTTGTGTAAGCTGCTGCATGAAAACTTGTCAGACCAATTTGATCGGATTCAGAAATATCACGCATTCCAAAATTTGGTTCGGAACCCGCCCAGCGGTACCCTGGTAATCTTTCATCCGAGATAGGTTCGCCAACATCATATTTGTTATTTCCGTTTGCATCTGAATACCACGCTTGAGAGGGAACTCCATCCCCTTCACCATAATCGGGTCCAGGATAATTTGGAGAATCGGGACCAATTCCGTCAATACCAACATCATGAACTGCCGGATCCCAGTCGCCATCCTCATCACCTTGAAATCTTGGTTTAGGGGCACCAAAAATTGCAGTGTATTTTGCGACATCAGAAATTCCATAGGTAAGGGGGATACTCACACCGTCAATATAATTTCCGGCTGAGTTAAACGGACTTTCATCTGTTATTCCATCATCATCGTTATCTTTCAAGTCGGTTGAATTTGTAGGAGATTCAAGAAATTTCCATCCAAAATAACCTGGTACTCTGCCTCCCATTCCACTCATATCTTCATCAAATGCATAAACCATACTTCGTGCTCTTTGAGCAAATGCATCAGCTAACGGACCCGCAGGTGGAATAAAATAAGCCCTATCATCTCCGTAATCTGAGGAACCGCCAACGTGAGGATCACCTTGCATCCCAAAGTAAACTTTCGGAAGGTCTTTATCACTCGCATTTGTTACTTGAAAAACCAAGAAAATAATATTTTCTGCTAAAGGGTTATTGAACTGAAGTACACGCACTTCCATATCAAGTCCTAGTCCACGTTTAGTAGAATCATTGATAAAAGGATAGTAAGGTGGTCCTTTGATATAAGCCTGATTGGTATAGTCATCATCTACATAATAAACTTCTTCATCAGGAGCTGTTGCCTGATCTCCTAAAAAAGCTGGCCAAACATATTTGCCGGCTCCGGGAGAATACCAGCGTTCGGGCCATGAGTCAGGTTTTCCATCAAAATTTTTATCAGGGGCATTTAATCTTGCAATTTCAGTTTGATTAGGATCTGCATAGCCTGATTTGGGCAGCCAACCCCATTTCAATGTACCATCGGGAGAGTATGACCCTTGCCCGGTTAATATGAATGAATCATCACAAATGATTGTAGTATCATAACCGCCATTTGCATTTGGAATAGGTACAGCTGCGGCAACAAGCGGTCCGAATTCAAAACCGTATCCCAATCCTTTCCAAACAAGATCTGCAACGTTTCCTAAGTAATTTGGCTTACAAATGGAGCCATAATTGAAGAGAACAGTTGTAATCTTATTACCGCTAATAATAACTTCTTTAATTGATCTTGGGTCACCGGCGGTTTTAAAAACTTTTCCCGGTTTATAAATATCACCGTAGATACGCTCCATATCCTGCTGAGATAATCCCTTTATATTATAATTTCCATACTTATCTTTTTCTTGTGCAAAAGAAAAAGATGAAGCAACGAACAAAAAGAGAACGAAAAGATAAATACTATTTTTCATAAATTTCTATTTCCTGCGATTAATTGAATAAGAAGGAAAAACCTAAACGGACTTCCCGGGGACTGTTAACTCTCTCCGGTCGTTTAGAATAATATCCGTCAATTTGACCAACACCAAACAGTCCTGGGTCTCCCCGGCTTATCCTATTTCTGATATCACTAAAAGTATAAGGGTTCTGTACCTGTTCAATATTTGACAATGAGCGACCTGAACTTGCGTATACCGCGAGTTCGTTTTGAGTATCAAACAGATTTTCCACTTGTAGAAAAAGACTATAATGGATATCTCCGATTGTAAAATATTTTTCAAATTTTAGATTAACATTAAAGTTAAGCGGTTGATGATCTGAATTTTGTTGATATAACACATTAACTAAACTTGGAGGCAATACCGGAGTATATGGAGTACCGGTTTCAAGACTAAAGATAATTCCAAGGTTCCAATCATCCGGTTGCGTAAATGAGAGTGAACCGTTTATGACGTGTGACCGGTCAAAACTTAACGGCACTAAATAAGTCTCCGTTTGTTTTCCTGATTGCTCGCTAAAAAATAGTTCAGATGCCGGTTCAGTTCTATTTCCTTCGGCAATTGAAAATGTATAATCGAGCGAATACGAAAGCATACTGCCCGCTGATCTTCGCTTCAACAACGAAAGCGTAACACCTCTTGAATTTGCGTATGCAAGATTCGTAAGAATGTTGTATGCTCTACCGGAAGCGGTATAAACTGATTGAGTATAAATATAATTACTTACATCTTTGTAAAAACCGGTTATGTCAACTTTTATATCTTCAGTCATTTGTTGCTGCAATCCTATCTCATACTGAACCGATTTTTGTGGTTCAACATTCGGATTACCAAACGTTGGAGTACTTCCCGCATTTGTAACATAATAAAGATTGTTTGAGTAAAGGCTTGATAACGAAGCAATTTGATAAAAATGTCCGTAGGATAACCGGATAATTGCCTTATCTGTTATTGGATAAGACATGCTCACTCTTGGAGAAAGGGTGTTTTTTATTTTTGCCGGTGTATTATAGGTATTAATATAACCAAAAGCCGAGTCTCTTAAATTTTTTGAAACTTCGGGATTATAGGAAGCCGCCGGGTCAAAATACTCGTACCGTAAACCTGCGTTAACAATAAAGGAAGATTCAAATTCAATTTTATCTTGAATATAGGCTGAAAAATTTGAAGGATGTTTTGAATAGTTTGTGAACTGCGAAGGAGAAAGTGGTTTTCTTCTTACCAATGTTAAAGCTGAATCATAGAGCAAATCGTCATTATTCAAATTACCAAATGATTTGTCAGGATTTTCTTTCCCAATTTCAACCGAATAATTTTCATAACTTAATCCGTAAAAACGTCCTTCAAATCCAGCTTTGATTTCATGGATTTTGAACATTTGGGCTACAACATCTCCTTTAACTCCAAAAGTTTCTGTTGTGCGGAACGAGCGGTAATTATCAGTTCCTCCGGCATAAAAGCCTGTATTGCTTAGTGCCGACTGATATAATGTTGGTAAATAACGGGCATCATAATAATTCTCATACAAATAATATTTTACCCGGTTTTTGCCGTACGAGAATTTCAAAGTATAAAAAACATTATCACTAACTGTATGCGTAATATCGATTGCGTTCAAAAAGGCGTTGTTGTAAGTAGTTCCAACTCCGTCCGGATTATATTTATAGGCAAGACTATAATCTTTAGACCTTCCAATATCAAGTAATCCTTCGTATTTAACTTTAATTACCGGGGTTAATTTATAGCTTAAGTTTCCCTGCATATTAAAACTAGTGGAAGGGTTCATTGCAACGTATTTTCCATAATCAGAGGTTCCATATAATAATGGAATACCAGTACTATTTTTATCATATGGATTGAAAAAATACGCGCTAGTTGAAGTCCCTTTTCTCGGGTCGCCGGTTTTGAAATTGTCAGGTGTCAAATAAGAATCGGTCGGGACGTATAATTTTTGCCCGTAGAGACTACCTTTAAAATTTTCAAAAACAGATGACAAATAAAATTTTGCATCCGGAATTAGTGGAACTTCTCCACCAAAAGTAGCTTCAATCCTCCCCCTATTCATTGGATCAATTTTGTCAATATTTGAAAAAAGTTCTTTTCTTGGGGAAACGTAATCCCCCATATAACTGCGTAAACTAAAAGAATATTTATCACTTCCCTCTTTAGTAACATAGTTAACAACACCGCTCAACGCGTTACCATATTGAGCACTGAATGTTCCAGTTGAAACAGAAACTTCCTGTACGGCGTTGGTTGCAATTCCGATAGATCGTGATTGTCCGTATGGATCGTTCAAAGATATTCCATTCAGGGAATAAGCAATCTCGTTCGAGCGTCCGCCACGAACATGGATAGCTCCGTCATTATCGGTAACAACACCTGCCTGCAAACGAATAACATCCGATATTTGATCGACCGGAAGTTCCGCAATATTTTCTGCGTTAATGGCAACCGTAGGATTTGTTAAATCTTTCCTGATAAGCGGATTGCGTTCACCTTGAACAATAACAGCCGGCATATCAATTGCGCCGGAAGACATTTCAATTGTAAGTTTAGTAGTAAAATCGACGTTTACCCTGACATTTCTCACAGAAGTTTTTTGATATCCAACCAGAGAGGCAGTTACAACATATACTCCGGGGGGAACATTTAAAATGACAAAACTACCGTTTTCGTCGGCTAAGGCGCCAACAGAAGTTCCTTCAACGAAAACCGAAGCAAAGGGAATCGCTTCTCTGTTTTCTTTGTCAACAACTCGTCCCGATATTTTACCCGATGATTGTGCAAAGAGACTTTCTTGCGCTGGGGAAAATAAAAGCATTAAAAAAATAAAAAGTAAAAAAACTTTCTTCATGAGAAGCTCCGATAAGAAGATATAATGTTGGTATTCTTTCAAATATTAAGATCGTTATTTAATTAAGTGTAAACCTTTTTTGTTCAATTCCCGTACTTATAGTTAACCCTAATCTAAAGTTTTACCTTCATTTGGGATTTTAATCATGGGTCATAGAGAACTAGGTTTCTGAAAAAAAACGAGGCTGCTGTTGGAAGCAGCCTCATAAGAGATGAATTATTTCATGAGAATCATTTTTTTAGTGACAACTTGATTATCCGTTTTCAAACGATAAATATAGGTACCGCTTGAGAGTGAACTTGCATCAAATTTAACTTGTTGATTGCCTGCTTTTCTCATCTGATTGCCAATGAGCACAGCGACTTCTTGTCCTAACACATTATAAACACGAAGATCAACAAAACTTTCTTTTGCTAAACCGAAAGAAATTGTTGTACTTGGATTGAACGGATTAGGATAATTTTGATTTACATAGAATTCATCCGGAACAAGTTTATCATTAACACCAACCGGAATTTTTCTAATAAAGGTAATATTAAAAGTATCAACACTTGAAACGAGTGTAACTTCTTTACCTTTTGCTTTAACAGTCCATTTTGTAACTAATGTATCGGAAGCTCCAAGCCAGCTAAGCGCTTTTGTGCCGGTATAAGAATAAGCCGGTGTACTTAAAACGCTACTTGCAGAAACTGGTTGTAGCAGTACAAATTGATAAACAACAGCATCATTATTAAAATCAACAGCAGCATCCCATGTCATATTATAGGTAGCATTCGAGTCTGTAATTTCAACAACTGCATTGTTTGCAGGAGTAGCTAAATGGAAATAAGGTAATGGAGCAACAGGAACACCTTGAGTGAAGTCAGAGTAATAACTTGGGATTAACTGATAACCGGAATTGTAAGGAGCTGTTGATGAAAACTGCGAAGCGACGCCTTTTACATTTACAGGCCAATTTACTTCTAAACTATCATCAATGTTAGTATCGCTGTCAATACGCATAAGGAGAACATCTTTACCGTCCCATATTTTCATATTAACAGAAGTGCCGGCAGTCGGCCAAGCTGGAGAATCAGTTGTTTTCGTTACACCATTTAATTCGATTAGGGTGCTTTCATATTTTTCTCCATTAGCAAGAAATTCACTAATTGTGATTACCGTTGGGGTAACAACCTGATTAGAATCAAGTTTAATAATACCCGTTACCAAACTAGCAGGAGTTATTTCAACTAATCCGTTATAAAATGCAACAGTGCCCGTTATTTGCAATACATCTCCAAAATTGAAAGGAACTACCGTTCCTCCTTTATAAAGCGCTATTCCACCGGTTGCATCCTGAACGGTATACTGAGTACCAGAAGTTTGAGTATTTACAGAGTTAACCGTGCCAATGATTGTTACAACCTGACCTAATTTATCAGGCTTACCATCGGCATTAGCATCTAGTCGTGCATCTGCGATAGTAATTGGAGGAGTGACAATACCAGAACTTGAAATTGTGAATGGATCAATTCCTGGATTAGTATAGCTTAAGCTAGTTGTAGGTGCTTCAATAACAAATATTTGTTCATTTGAGTTTTCAAAATAAATTAAGTTTCCACCTTGATCAACACCAACTTCACCTCTTGAAGACGTTGTGTTATTATCAGGATCAACAAAAATTGGAGTAACAGTTGGTGCAGCAGCATCAAGATTAGTTAAGGCAAAGATATCACCTAAATTCGCTGTCGAACTACTATTATCAATACTTAAATAAAGGATATCATCTGCAGCAGTACTGCCGTTTTTCATGGTCAAGGAGACAGCGTCACCAACTACAAAATGACCAGCACCCCATACCGTATCAGCGAAGGTTTTAGTAGTTATACCAGCGCTAAAGTCAAATTTAAAAACTGCATCTTGAATATTAGCTAAAGCAGAGCGAACAACGACATAAAGAAATTTCTGGTTCGAATGCCCACCCGCTTGAGCCGACCATAAAGTCATTCCTGTTTCAGCGTTCAAAAGAGTAGTGTATGTACCTGAGAATGTTGTGCTTTCTCCAATTTCGGCATACAAGATTTGTGTCGTGGATGTAATAATCATTGCTTTTGTAGCGCCAACTCCAACGACTTCAACATCCAATAAAGTTCCGTTTGTTGGAACTGTATCCGTAGTAAAAAATTCATTATCAAGAGTATCCGGATGAACTCTCATAATTTTCTTTTCGTTATAAGCAACAGAATAAATATATCCGTCTTCGGCATATGAAGGAGAATATCTTCTATTACTTCCACCAAGTGCGATACCCGTTGTAGGAACATAAGCAGAATCTTTTACATGTCCCCAAAGTTCGCCGGTCATTGCAACCCTACCTAAACCTACAAATTCCCAAGGATTAGCGCTTCCAGAACCACCGTTGATGCCATAAGCAAATCCATTATTTCTTGATTGTGGATTATTCACAACCGTTACACCACGTGTAGATAATCCGGTAGCAACCACTCCGGCATCAAATGCGGTATAACCTGTAACTGACGAATTTTGTGTGGTTGTAACCCCAACAGTGTAACTACCGTTAGGTGCTGCTGCACTTGCATCAGTACTGCCATCCCATAAAACATAATTATCTGTGCCTGTCAAATCAGCTTTTGTTATTGTTTTAATTAATGTGGCTCCGCTGTAAATATTAACTGTAGCGGAGAAAGTAACCGTAGAAAATGGAGTATAGAAACGAATAGCAGCCCCTGTTCCGTCGGTAAAACTTCCATCAAACGGAGTTTCGTTAGTTGGTTGTGTAACTCTAATGTAAAAAGGATAAACATCAGCTTTAACTATGTCATTTATCGAGAACAAAAGAGCAACAAGAAGAAAGATCATTGTTGTGAGTTTTTTCATTGAACCGTTCCTTATATTATTTTAAGAAGATCATTTTGCGAGTTAATTGTTGTTTACCATCCGTAACCGTATAAACATAGGTACCGGAAGCAAGCTTAGATGCGTTGAATGAAACTTTATAAGTTCCCGTTTCAAAATTAGCATCATTCAATAATACCGTAACAAGGGCACCATTTATATCGAAAACTTTTAAAGTTATTTTAGATTGCTGAGAAATTCCAAATTCAATTGTAGTCGAAGGATTAAACGGATTAGGATAATTCTGCGCTAATACAAAAGATGATGGATTAAGTCCTTCAACTCTTTCTACACCAAGAACCGTAATAGGAATAGTAGGTAATTGCCCAGTGTATGCCCATTTTTCAATTGACCAGCCATAATAACACGCAGTATAAACATTTCCAGAAGCATCCACATCAATTCCATATTCTGAAGTATAACCGGCACCGTTAGGAGCTTTCCCGCTAAGTGTTCTGTTGTTATATACTCCTCCAAATGTATCATAGTTCCATTGTGCAATATCGCAGGTGTCAAGGATTTCACCTGTATTAGGATTTGCAATATAAAATCTTCCTACTTCATAAGTCGAACTTCCATAATTATCAACACTCACAAAAAGAAGATTATTCTTTTTCAAAAATGCCAATCCGGTAGGCCCGCATTTGGTCCCTGTGTTACTAGTGTCATGCACCTCAAAATTAAAATTGTTGTGAAGCGAATATCCGGTAGCTGGACTTCCTGTATAGAGATATACTTTATGAAGCGTATAGTTAGCAACATATAATAAGGAGCCATCTTCATTAACAGCAACATCTAAAGCTCTGCCGGTATCAGGAAGGGTGATAGTTTGAAGTGGGCTTGTATTGTGTAAATCACTCCATTGAGGCTCATCCTTAATTCCTTTGTAAACACGAACGGTTGCATTCGCATTGTCTGCGGCATAAGTTGAAACAAAGACGTATCCGTTATCTGCGACTGCTATTCCGTGGATTCTGTCCATTCCGGTTTCCATACGATATGGAGTTGAAAGAACACTATCCGCCCCCAATTTAAAAACAAGAATATTATGATTGTCATCGTTACTTGTAACATAAGCGAGAGAATCAGAAGTGGCTGCAATGCCAAGCGTCCGTTTTGCAGTTATAATATCAAATCCATTATCCGGGTTTGACCAATCAACTTGTAAACTATCTTTAATAAATGGAGTGGTATAAGGTGCATACGGGACAAAACCCAACCTGCCGGTAGAATCCGTTGCGTCTCTATATCCTATCGGGAAGGCTACAGCAGTTGTTAAAGAGCCTATCAACGCAAAGAAAGTATTTTCTCTAACGACGGCAACATTAGCTGTATTGTAACCAGTAGCATTAGCATCGGGATGATCCCAAGTAGCATATGCGCATTGCCAAACGCCATCAAACGTTTGAGCAGAAATATCTTGAACGGTGAAGAGAAACGAGAAAAACATGAACAAAATGAAGTAATTTTTTTTCATAATTCTTACCTTCTTAATTTTTTTTGAGAAAGGACATCTAATTTTATCAAAATATGTTATTAATGTCAAGTAAGTTTAGGAATTTAAAGAGTAATATTTCATTAAAGGAGAAATTTTATTTAAGTATTATCATTTTTTTTGATGCCACGAACTCACCATGTTCATTTACTGCACATATTTGATAGAGATAAATACCGCTTGATAAATGGAAACCGTTTGATGTTTTCTGTATTCGATTTTCCATTGAGACGGATACCTCGTAATTGCCTGCGGGTTGCTCTTCATTAACCAGTGTTGCAACTTCATTTCCAAGAATATCGAATATTTTCATCGTTACAAAACTATTCACGGCAAGAGAATAACTTATCATGGTACTCGGATTAAACGGGTTCGGGTAATTCTGGCTTAAATAAAATCCGGTCGGTCTTTCTTCTCCCTGGTTAATAGAAGAAGTCGAAGAAGTAAAAAAATCAATTGATTTGGAAATCACTTTATTAAACGCCGAATCGTCCGCAGTTGTTTCTAACGGAAATGCTAAATAAATTATTCTACCAATTTTACTTGAAGTACCAAATACTCCTGCATATTGATTGCCTGCGCCCTTGCCGTTTGCATATTGCATACATTGGATACTCCCTCCTGCCGGATTTATTTCGTCAGGATAATCTTCTTCATAGGTCTGACCAAAATTGAATTGACAATCTCGCATTGAAGAATTTTGCAAACCTTTAACTGAGTTTGAGCCGGCGTTATCGGACTTGTACACAGACTTAAAATAATTTAGATAAAATACATTATCTGCCGCATCTCCTTTATTCGAAAGGTCCCAGCCTATCTCACTTCCTGAGACGAAAAATTTCCCCCCATCCTCGAGATAGTTTTTTATTAACGTTTGTTCAATATGACTAAAAGTTTCATCACTAGTACTTTCATCTCCTGAAATCCAAAATATCATTTCATAATTTTTTAGTTGTACTGTCGAGTCAAGAATTTCAGTATTGCTCACTGTCTCAAAGTTTTGAAAAGAATTAGCCAGTGCTTTACCATATTTTACCGCAAAGGTATGCCCGGCTCCTTCCCAACTTCCTCCGCCTTCATTTCTTTTAAAACCATCGACAATTAAACATTTTGGTGTAGAAGATTTTTTAACCCCCATGCTATTCGACCAATTGCTTTCAGACATTTCCGCGCCTACTTTATTTACACTTGCAACTCTGAAATATTCAACGTCGTTTGCAGTAGATAAGTTTACCGAATTAGTTTTGCACGCATTCTCATCGAATAACAAACTCCAAGATTCACCATTTATAGAGTGATAAACTCTGTAACCGAGAATGTTTGTCGTATCACAATTCCAACTTAAAAAAACTTTTCCATCGGACAGAACAATTGCATGTAACAAACTTGGCTGATTTGTGTTAGCCGCTGATTCCATGTTATTGTAGTATCTTGGAGTATATGCAGTTGGATAAGGAGACAAATCCGATACTGAGTACGTCCAATAAGAAACATCCCAGCCCCTTGCGGATGCCTCAACAACTCTAAAATATCCATTTGGAGTACGGTTAACGAATAACCTAACATGTCCTGGAATCAAAATTGCATCTCCCGGTTTTAATAGATCCCAGTTTGCATATTGTATAGTAATATCCGGCATCTCTCTCGTAGAATATTGCCGACTCAATTGCCAACATCTGCTTACAAATCCTGAACAATCCACTCCAACTGCATAAGATGAGACACCACTTGTATTTATATCTCCAGCATATTTCCCGTTTGATAAGGCGGCATCATATTCATCCAATGTATTAAATCCACCCCACTTGTAAGGAATGCGAGCATTGCTACCAACCACAAGCCAGGCGGGAGTTCTCACAATATCATTGTCCGGACCTATAACGTTTTGAGCAGAAAGGTTTGTTGATGAACATTTATATTGATGAAGTGCATAACTTTCCCCGATCTTCAAAGCGGTTGCTCTGCTTACCGGAGTATTGACACCATAAAAATGTTCTTGTTTAGGTTCTTCAACCAATTTTATACTATTGCTTGGCAGCTTTCTTATAAACTCAGCGGGATAATGAAATTCTGATTCATCATGATTTGCTAATCCACTCCATTTAAATATTTTTATTCCATTTTCATCAGAATAAAGGTGGAACAAATTTCCGGCGGCATCTATTTGAAGATCTTTGATTGTATAAATATATTTCGTTGAAGGAAGTTCTAATCTAGAGAGAATTGTTCCCTCTTTTGTAATTGTATAGACTTCCCTTTTAACGCTTAATGGAATTTGCGTGATGTAGGTTTCGATCAACACATAGGAATTTCCGGCCGCATCAATTCCGATGAGATCGGCACAAGCCAAATTTGATGGAAAAATTAAATTAGTCTCATGACTAAGTCCCGGCATTTTATATTCAATGAGAAGATGATTGTTATTTTCGACTTGAACTTTAATCAGCTCTCCATCAACACCGGATAAGACGCCTCCCTCATCTCTAAAAACTCTTGATTTTCCATAAAAAGTTTTTTTTAACAAAAAGTCCCGACTTTGGTCATCTGCTTTTGCTACAATTGGCGTATCATTATTGCCGGAGGCACTCGCGAGGTCTAATGTTCTTCTTTGTAAAGTCCTTTGAACACTACTTTTATTTTGAGCATATACGTAAATATTCGGATCATTAAAGTTTGTGAAGAATATGGAATCATTTACAACATCAAAGGATGCTATAGAATAATTCCCTGAGTTTTCCATCCTGATACCGAATGGGAATTCCTCATATTTTTTTTCATAAATTATTTGATGTGTAACTTGTGCGGTAACAAAACTGTGCAATATCAATACAATCGTGAACGTCAAAAATTTATTCATACAATTTCTCTTCCTCTATATTTGCGCATGCGTACTGCTTAGGGTATATAATGCTCAATAATAGAATCAATCTCATTTTTACTTATGTTAATTTTAAATGGAATAGTTTTATACCGTTGATATTCTTTTGAAGGAAATAGGACAACAAATTTATTTAAGTCAACATCTTCATTAAACTTAAAACTCCCGGTTGAATCATAATTCAAGGTTTGCATTTTGATATGAACATTTTTATTGACCAAATATTCTTTATTGGTTTTCCCTTTAATACTAATAAAATAAGCGTCTGGCAACTCGAGTACTTCCAAAGAATCTGGAAATTTCAGAGGTGATTTCTTTTGATGCATTACATCTTGCTGATTTTTTAGTCTGTGCTCAAGAAAAATAATTGAAGCAAAATAATTTCCATCGCGTTGAAAGATATTTTTGATATAGACGTAGCTTTCAATATTCAGTTCTTTTGCATTCATTGAATCTGCTAGTGAATGCTCGTTACTATGCACGGGTCTATCTTCATTTTTGCATCCAATAACCATCAAGATAATGATTGACACCAAAACCGTGAAAAAACCGGTAAACATATTTTGATAATTTTTAGAAAAAACCGACATCGATCAAAAATCCATCACTATTTTAATTTGTACAAACAAACTAAAAAATTCCATCTCCTTTCGCAAGAATTACTTTGGTCACCGGTATATTTATTCATCCACGTCACATCTGTCCAAAACGATAAAAAAAACAGACCCACTTCCCAGAGCATAAAGTTCCGGGAAGTATCTTTGGAATTACGAGTAACAAAGAAAAGGGTCTATGCAAAACATAACAATTTTTAGTC
>Ga0172379_10001882_pt1 | contig 39572 bp, 37 predicted proteins | sample GrowelOW334metaG_FD_119756 | JGI IMG/M metagenome (GOLD analysis project Ga0172379, IMG submission 119756) | Groundwater microbial communities from an aquifer near a municipal landfill in Southern Ontario, Canada - Groundwater well OW334 metaG | ecosystem: Environmental > Aquatic > Deep... | reverse complement strand
TCTTGATAATTATCAATATTATATATTGATAATTATGTCAAAATATTCAAATTATGGCTAATCTAAAAGATTAAAACGCCAATTATTTATTGAGGAGCAACACTGGGTGGTACGCTTACTTATTAATGACATTGACATAAATCAAATTATGTGATATAATACTATATTAGTAGTTTTTTGACAATAAATGGGAGTTTATCAATGGGTCCTTGGCTAGAATTAAAGCTTCAACAGTTTAATGACTGGCTTGAAGAGCAGGTGAGATTATTGCCTGGTAGGCTGTGGAGGAGATTGAAACGTTGGGTCAGAAGCCACAAGAGGGCGACAGCTATAATAGTAATTGTCCTTTTGATAGGTATTTTCCCTGTTTTTATGGAGGGTTTAATTCTAAATACTTTAGAGACTATCATGAAAGGTATTGGGCCTCTGATGTCAACGATCATTTCTGTCGGTCTGCTGTATCTGGGCTATAAAGTAGTAGCTAAGAAATTTAAGAGAATTATTAAATGAAATTGGAGGAGTAATGATGAACAGACTATTTAATAAGGGTTGGTTCTGGGGATTGATTGCAATTATTGTTATTATGGTAGCCATCAGTCCTGAATTAGCCACTTCGGTCTTGGCTGGCATGGCCAACGCGATTAGGAATCTCATCGGTCCAATTATTGGTCCAGTTCTGGCGGTTCTGATAGTAGCCTTGGCTATCAAGTTAATATTGTGGCCAAAGAAATAATTTCTGAGCTTCTGTATTTTACAGAAGCTTTTTTCATTCCTAGCAAGTTTTAGGCAAATAATTATCAGTTGACAGCTTTGTCAAATTTATGTATATTAGAAAAGTCCTTTTCCTAGATAGTTTAACAAATTACAGGGGGTGTTGATGCTAGTCAATCAGACTAATGTTGAATGTGCAAAGATTAGCTTTGCCGGATTTGAGTTTTTAAAAGGCTCAGTGGGGTATATTGCTCTTTCTAAAGGCCTAGAATTAGGCATTGAAGAACAAGTTTTGGCTCAGTTCATGGAACTGATTGTTGATTCTTTTGGGCAACACTGTCTGAAAGGTTGTGTGTGCTATTATAGCAATGATAGTGATTTTGATGACAAAGTTCGTCATTTCAGACAATTGCACAGGAGTAGCCATCATTTCAACGGTCATCATGATCAATTTCTCGAGTATTTAGCTGTACTTGAGAACGCTTGGTCTTTTCCTTCGACAGAACCTATTGCTTCTTGAGCAAGTCGAGATTCTGTTAAATATTATAAAGGTTGCAACTAGCAACCTTTTTTTACAAATATATAACTCACCCCCGCCAGAATGAATCTTTCGGGCTGGTGCCCGTACCGAACGCGGTACGTTCGGGCGGGTAACACATAAATTTAAAATAAATTCACCTGTTCCAGCTAAGATGAGCATAAGAAATCGTTTCAATTTTTACAATAAATAGAGTCCAATGTGCGTCGACTGTCTGAGGCAAAAATAATATGACATATCAAAAACTAATAATTATTTTTGTCGAGTTGCGACGCACGACGAAGATTTATTGATAAAAATTGCCAGATTTCGCCCTGCTCATCGTGCTAGAACAAAAAAAGAAATAATCAGATAAAGTTCAGGTTTAAATAATAACAAATTATTCAATCAATGTTCTACCACTTTTACCACAATTTATATTTCAAACTCGCCACAGCACTACTGTGGTCAGTTGGTATTTGGTATTTAATGATAATGCCTTTGCCTGACAGTGGTTTGCCCGAGGCCTCCACTCATATCATAGATAAATTCATTCACGTTTTTTTGTTTGGCGTGCTAACGATGCTAGTCTGGCGTCTATTGAAACTAATTTTACATAACACTTGGGCTCGCTTGACCTGGTCCTTCGCTCTAGTTTGGTCCTATGCTTATCTGACCGAGTTCATGCAGAGCTTCAGTTCTGGTCGAACGCCGTCGGCCTGGGATTTGATTTGGGGTACCGTCGGTATATTACTAGCTCTGACTGTCATCTGGCATTACCGAGAATCTAAACCTAAACTCTTGGTTCACCTCTGTTGCGGACCTTGCGGAGCGGGCGCTATCAGAGACTTGAAACGGAGCTATGCTATTACTCTGCTCTTCGCAAATTCTAATATTGATACGGCCGAAGAACATCAGCGACGTTGGCGCGCAGCCAAAACTCTGGCCAATCATCACGGTCTGCGACTAATCAAGTCAACTTACACACACGATGCCTGGCTAAAACAAGTTAAGGGGCATGAAGCCGAACCCGAGCGGGGCAGTCGCTGTCAGATTTGTTATCGCTATCGAATGAATGAGGCGGCGGTGACGGCCAAGGCCTACGGTTTCGACTATTTTACCAGTAGTCTGTCCGACAGTCCTTACAAGGATAATGAAGCGGTGATGCAGATTGGCCAGTCCATCGCCAAAACGCTCGGGGTCAAATTTCTTGATTTCAATTTCAGCGCTAACGACGGTTATCGGAAATCCATTAGCGAATCTAAGAAACTAAAACTCTATCGTCAGAAATACTGCGGTTGTGAATTCTCCAAGGGGCATTTGAAAAAGAATTAGTAACTAGCTCCTCGCTCCTAGTCCCTCGCACCTGGTTTCTGGTTCTGTAAGCCTATAATTATCTGCAAAAAGTCATTCTCACATTCTTAAGAATGTGAGAATGATAAAATATAAATCAAAAGAAAAAACCCGTTCTTATTTAAGAACAGGTTTTGTTACTATTTGATTGCTAAGGGCAGACCTAACTTGTTGGCGATAATTTCGGCTTGGTCCCAGATTAATTCTTGATGACTGACGCTTGTCTTATTACAAGCTAGGAATTCGAAGAATTTCCAGGTGTTACTAGTATGACCACCTTGCAAGAACCTGCTCAACTTATCGAATTCTTCAGTTCTGTAAACCAAGTTAACAAATTGATCGACTAGAACTGGATTTTCGCAAGTAATTTGGAGACCAAGGTTATGATCGCCAAAGGGGAGGGATATCCAAATTTCATCTACTGGTGGCATGCTGATTCCTCTTATAAATATGGGTCTAAGGAAATATAGTGTTCTTCGTACATATCCTCATCATCTCGTATGTCATACATGGCCTGACGGTCTTGATCAAGGGCGGAGTTGAATGTTGTATCTTGAATTTTGCTGACGCTTTTGGAATCTTCTGTTTCCTTGGTTTTCATGATAAACCTCAAGTATGTTTAAAAAGTACATTATTAACTATATATAATTATAGCATATAATGCATATAAAGTCAAGTCTGGAACTTAGAAAACAGCAAATAATAGCTAATATTAATGTAAATATAGCATTGTTATTATTGTTTATACCTACTCGTCCCTAGTTTCTAGTAACTAACTTCTCGCACCTGGTTTATGGTTCTGTAAGTCTATTGTTTTGATTAAGAAAAAGCCTGTTCTTATTTAAGAACAGGCTTTGTAAAGCTTTATTGTTGGCGAGTCTCAATTAACTTAGACTGAGTCGCTAATTATTGCGATTCATGATTTTCGAACAGTCCCGATGTTATCCTGAGTCCTACAGCAAGGGTGATGTCAGACGTATTGCTCCAGCCGTAACCGAGCCAGAGTCCTGCTAAATCGTTATTCCCAAGCTGTAAGTAAGTTATGGGACCTAAATCAGTTTGATAGATACAACCTAAGCCAAGACCAGAAAAATACTGTAAGTGAAGTCTGGCAGAATTCCAATTGAAGTGATCGTTGGACCTGTGTCTAAGATCTATGCTCCAACCTGTGAATTCGCTGCTTCTGAAATTAAATAAGCAATTAGCTCCATAGCCAATAGTGTGATCGACCATTTCATAGCCGATGACAACACCTATCTTGAGACTACCATTTCGGTAACGCTGGAAGTTAGGTATTTTAACAATGACGGAACTGCCTGCTAATAGGTACTGGCCATTGCGGTCAGTACTTAGAAAATCTGTTGAGATTAAATGCTGGTCGCTTAGACTAGTCTCGAAGATGGCACCGTAGGCATGGCCTCCGTGGTGACTATCACTAATACTACTGTCAGGATTAAGCGTCTCGCCTGGCACATAGGGATAGTTATATTGTGTCATGTCAATGCTGACTAAGTGCTTGACCATTATTGAGGTATCGGAAGGGAAGTTATCGCTTGAATCAGCGGATAATTTTTCTGCAGTTAAAATCACTACTGATAATAAAATGATACTAAAAAATCTCATTATAAGACTCCTTTGTTGATATTTATGGTTATTTTAAAGATCTAAGTAATCAATATTTATAGCATATATTACATAAAAAGTCAAGTTAGGAAGTTCAAAAACAATAAATAATAGCTAATATTAGTATAAATATTAATTAGTGCTGATTAATAAGAAAATTCTGTAATATAAGACATTCTTGAATCCAAAACAGATAAATGATACAATGCTATTGTTAACTTAACCAAGTGATTATTTATTTAACTTTCATAAATTTCAGTGACTAACCGCGAGCGGATTTTTTTTCTGCTCGTTTTTTTATATTTAAAACATAGTCGGTCATCTGACCGTGAAATTTATGATTTTTTTGAGGAGGGTTAAACAACTATTAGTAATGGTATTTTTGGTGCTGTCTTGGCTAATGATTATGCCAGGTGTTGGAGCTGTGGAACCAACTGTATTGGTGGGCTGGGATTTCGACGATAGTAATGCGACGGCTGATGAAGGATTACCTGTGAATGCTGGCAGTCAAATGCAGAGGCTGGGCGCTGGTGCTATTTCCTATGTCAATGACAGTGGAGACGGTAAGGCGATTAGTAGTAATACCTGGGTCTATGATGAGTCGACGCCCAAGTATTGGCAGATTACTTTATCCAGTCAGGGCTATGAAAATTTGACCTTGACTTTCGATCACAAGAGTTCGGGAACTGGACCGCACAGCTTCACAGTTCAATATCAAGTAGGCGGGGGAGACTGGACCAGTTTCTATGAGGTGGAATTAGTCGATACTAATATTTTGAGTGTGGTTGACATCACCTTACCGGCGGGCGCCTCTAATCAAGGCAATTTGGCGATTCGTTGGCTTAGTCTGGATGCTGAGGTTGGTAGCAATGCTGGAACTAATCGACTAGATAATATTATCATTAGAGGAACTGTGATAATTAATGATGGTGACTCGGACGGTGTGGCCGATGAAACGGATAATTGTAGCGCGGTGGCTAACGCTGATCAGGCAGATGCTGATAGCGATGGTACTGGTGATGCTTGCGAAGATCTAACGGCTCCAGTTATAACACTTCTGGGCTCATCGCCAGTCACTATATATATCAGTGAGACTTATCTGGACGCCGGCGCTACGGCCAGTGATAATGTTGACGGCGACCTGACAGCTGACATCGTGATTGATAATGCTGTTAATAATCAAAGTGCGGGAGAATATCTAGTGACTTACAATGTCACCGACGCCAATGGCAATCCAGCTCTGACGGTGACGCGCACGGTGCAGGTTCTGGCTCGCTCATCTGGCGGTGGAGCTATTATGACGCCTAGTCCTTGTGTTAGTGTGGTCTATACTGATTGGGAGCTTTGCGTGGACGGTTGGCAATATCGCAGTTTCAGTTCTGTAACTCCGACGGGTTGCCAAGTGACTAGCGCTCAGACCGAAGCGGGTAAACGTAGTTGCAGTCAATCAATAGAACAACAGTCCAAGCCGGAACCAGTGAACAATTTACCGACTGGTGTTGGATTATTTAAAACTATCTCTCAAGTGGCTGGCACCAAGACCTTCGCCGACGGCTCCTTGATTCGAGGGACTGACTTCAAGATTTACGTCCTGATTAATGGACGCAAACATCACATTCTAAATCTGGAGGAATTGGCTGACAAATATTTCAGTCAGGAAATATTCAATGTGCCGGACAGCGTCATCGCTCAGTACGAAACCAGTCTTGATTAAACACATCTACAGTTAGATAATAATTAAAAGGCTTCTTAAATACGAGAAGCCTTTTGTTTTTAATTGTGAGAAGAAATTTGACAATATAGCTCAGAATGTATATATTTGTATCAGTTTCATTTGCCCGAGTGGTCCCGATGTTCATCGGGATAAACTCCACTGGTTCTTAAGACCAGTTCCTGATCGGGCAATGTTCATAAAAATTCACTTGCCCGAGTGGTCCCGATGTTCATCGGGATAAACTCCACTGGTTCTTAAGACCAGTTCCTGATCGGGCAATGTTCATAAAAATTCACTTGCCCGAGTGGCGGAACTGGTAGACGCGCACGACTCAAAATCGTGTTCTGGAAACGGGGTGAGGGTTCGATTCCCTCCTCGGGCACAATAACTAAAAGAGACCTTAAAAGGTCTCTTTTAGTTATTTGTCTTAATGGGAAGGAATCGAACTGGTTGGAAAGTGAACTAGACTGAGGGACGAAGTCGCCGTGAACGCCAGACAATCTGCTGGGAGCAGATTGGATGCCAACCCTGGACAAACGAAGCCTAAGCAGAGGCTGAGTGCGAAATTCCCTCCTCGGGCACAAAACAAAAACAGGCTCAATGCCTGTTTTGTTTTGTATTTTAGTTAAATTTGCTTATCAATTGATATAATAGTATAATTACCTTAGGCTGCAAGTAAATTTAATATATTTAATTAAATTAACAAAAAATTATGCAAGCCTTATCTATGGCTAAACGAACCAAAAAATCGGTTTCTTTAGCACACTTTGAAAAAGTTAATCCCAGTCATTTGCTAGTACTGTTTATTATTTCCATCCTGCTATTAGGTGCTTTTGTACTAAGCTTTGAACCATTACATTATTCACGAGCACTTGTGGTGGCTGTTCCAGAAGACGATTCTGGCGACAATCCTCAAACTCCAGTCGTTGACCAGGAGGCACCGATTCGTTCTGGCGCCACTCCTAGTACTACTCAACCAGCCGGTACAACACAGTTAACCATTGCTCTAGCTACCAATGAAAATAGCACTTGTCGTTATAGTGCCAACGCCGGGACAGTCTATAGTTCAATGAGTAATTCGATGACTGCTATCAACTCTGGCCAGTCTCATAGTGCCTTGGTTAGTGGATTGCTGAATGGTCAAACCTATAATTATTATGTTCGTTGTCAAGACCAATTATCAAATGTCAATGCTGATGACTATCCAATAAGCTTCAGTATTGCTAGTAGTGAGGTGACTCCACCACCAAGCACCAATCCTGAAACCACACCACCACCAAGCACCAATCCTGAAACCACACCACCACCAAGCACCAATCCTGAAACCACACCACCACCAAGCACCAATCCTGAAACCACACCACCACCTAGTAATCGTGAGACTAGTAGTGAGAGTGATAATAACGCACCGAATTCCGGCGAGAGTAATGCTAATCAAGGTAATGAACAAAATATAAATTCTACCAAAAATCTCAGTGATAATGTGTCTAGCGATGTCTTGGCTAGGGTGCTGGCTGTTACCAATGAAGAACGTGAGTTGACGGTCAATCTCGATCCAAACTTAACTAGACGTTTGGCAGGCAGAATTTTATTGCAGATTGAGAGGCTCGGTCAGGCTTGGTATTTGGATCCAATTTCTTTGGCCCGTTACTATTTAGCTGATGGACCTACTGCTTATGAAGCCTTGCGTAAGTTTGGCCTCGGTATCAAGACGGCTGATTTAAATAAAATTCCAGTCGGTCATGAATCACGCTTTGAAATGACTGATACGGATAAAGATGGATTACCCGATAAATTAGAAGAAGGTTTGGGCACTAAGTCCAATCAGGCTGATAGTGATGCTGACGGTGTTTCTGATGCTGATGAAGTTTTGAAAAATGATACCAATCCTTTAAGCAGTGGCGCGTTGACTTATAGTAATTCTTTGATTAATCGGCTTAAAGGTCGTATTGTCCTGCAGATTGAAAGTCGTGGTGAGGCTTGGTATATTTATCCTGTTGACGGCAAGCGTTATTATCTGGCTAATGGTGAGGCTGCTTATCAAATTATGCGATATTTATCATTAGGCATTACTAATATAGATATTCGCAAAATCAAAGTCGGCACCTGGAACTAAATAATCTGAATAAATTGTCAAAGCTGTTGGGATAGGATATAATAGCCGTAATGACAAATTTCCTCCGCCAGCTGGCGGACCAATTTCAATTAAAATCCCAAATCTCTGATAAATAGAGTTACTATAAGTTTTTAATAATTGGTAATTTAGACATTAGAATTTGTTTGAAAATTTTAAATTTTAAATTTTAAATTAGTTATCATGTCCAAAGTAATTGCAATAGTTAATCAAAAAGGTGGTGTCGGTAAAACAACTACCAGCGTTAATCTCGCTTCTTATCTGGCTCACTTAGGTCGAGAAGTTTTGCTCGTGGATTTGGATCCTCAGGCTAATGCAACTTCCGGCATGGGCATCGAGCACAGAGAATTACCACACGGTATCTACGAAGCCTTGTTGGGTGAGAAGACGATGGTGGATATTATTAAGCGCACTAGTCAGGATCGTTTCCGCATTGCTCCCGCCACCGAGGCCTTGGCTGGCGCTGGCATTGACCTAGTTACTCTGCCTGATCGTGAATATCGTTTGTCCGATCTCTTGGATAAGGCCAAGCATGAATATGATTACGTTATTATCGACGGTCCGCCATCGCTCGGCCTCCTAACTATTAATAGTTTGGTAGCGGCCGATGAAGTCTTAATTCCAGTGCAGAGTGAGTACTATGCCTTGGAAGGCTTAGGCCAATTATTAAATACTATCGGCTTGGTACAGGCCAATCTCAAGCCCAATCTAACCGTGTTGGGAGCAGTGATTACTATGTATGATAAACGCAACAGTCTCTCCACTCAGGTGATGAATGAGTTATATCAATTTTTTCCTAATCGCATTTTCCGTAGCATCATTCCGCGAAGTGTTCGACTGGCCGAAGCACCTAGTTACGGCCATTCCATTCTGAATTATGACGCCAAGTCGCGAGGTGGTAGGGCTTATGAAAAGTTAGCCCGCGAAATTTTAGCCTTGGAAGATTTGTAAATTAATGTAGGTGTACGAAAAAATCGTACAGGTGTTCTGGTGGTTACAAAATGTAACCAACTGAAATTTTTAGCAAAAGATGGTGTTATTATATGAACACAATTAGTGAGGATAAATTAAACTCAGTTAAACTCGAAGCAAAGTTATTTTATAACCAAATTGGTAGTGTTGAGTGTCCCTACCTAAAAGAGTTAGTGCGTTTTAATGAGGATGGCTTTGGTCACTTATTATCAAAGTCATGGAACAGGGGCAGATCGTCAGTTGAACAATATACTCGCCTGAAAATATTGCCAAAGGTAATTGAGGTAATAAAAAACTCTCACACCTTGCAAGAGTATAATGAAATTGAAATTATAGTTAGGCAGAAAACAAATTATCGTTGGGCGAAGAAATTAAAAACAGTGAAATATTATGTTTTTATAGCTCTTTTGGTAAAGCACAACTTTAGACTCAAAATTGTCATTAAACAAATTGAAGGAGGTAAACCTTTCTTCTGGAGCGTTTATCCTGCTTGGAAAATTGTTAAAGATGGTAAGGGTAATAAAAAGAAAATATTTTATACCGGAAATTTAGAAGAGGATTAGGCAAAACAAAAAGCACCCGTCTGCGGTTTATGAAATTGACCGCTGGGGGGCCAAAGCCCCCACAAGTGCTTGCAAATAATATAGCAAAGTCTCGTGTTATTGTCAATAAAGGTAAATCAGATTTAATATAGTAACTAAGGACGGTAATTATTAACAAATCTCTAAATTGGTCTTGCTTGCAATCTGAACAAAAATTGAAACCGTTACAAAATGTAACGCTTTGCTTCTGCTGATTACTAAGTGTTTCCACAAATCAATAATCTGTAGTATAATGGATTTTATCACGTATCACGTATCACGTATCACGTATCACGTATCACGAAAATTATTGATACTTTTAAATTTTAAATTTTAAATTTACCATCTATGGCCGGACTCGGACGAGGCCTGGGCTCTCTTATCCCAGCTAAATCATCTCCAATAAATAAAGACGCTTCAACTAGCACTACTCCTAGTGCTTTTGTCGATCTCGAACGTGTCTCTCGGATTAACCCCGATGAGATTAGAGCGAATCCTAAACAGCCTCGTCACTATTTCAATGAGCAAGGTTTGGACGACTTAGCTACTAGTATTAAGGAGCACGGCATCCTGCAACCACTAATCGTCACACGCACCTCTGACGGTTATGAATTAATCGCCGGTGAACGTCGTCTGCGCGCTGCTAAGAAATTGGGATTGAAAGAAGTGCCAGCCATCATCCGTCGAGCTGACGATCAGAAGAAACTGGAATGGGCCATTATTGAAAATATTCAGAGGAGTGACTTGAATCCTGTAGAATTAGCCGAGTCTTATCATCAGTTGTCCGAAGAATTCAATCTCAGTCAAGAAGAATTAGCTAAAAGTCTTGGTAAGGCTCGTTCTACCATTGCTAACACTTTGCGCATTTTGAAGTTACCGGCAGAGATTCAGAAGGCCATCGCCGAGGGTGCTATTAGTGAGGGACACGCTAAGGTGTTATTAGGACTAGATACTGAAGTTAAACAGCAAGTATTGTTTAAGAAGATTATTGCTAATCAATTGTCGGTTGATGATACTAAGGAAGAAACTCGCAAAGTTGGTGGCACCAAACAAGCTCCAGTGACTACTAGTCAAGCTGACAAAGTGAAAGAATTAGCACTGTCCAGGTGGTTTGGCTCCAAGGTCAGTCTCAAGCGAGCTAAACAGGGCGGTCAGATTATTATCAAATTTAGTGATGATGAAGAGTTGGGAGAAGTGATGAGAAAAGTTTCCTAACTAATACATATCTACGAATCGTATACGTATCTACAAATCCTACTACCAGGACTTAGTTCGCCAGCTGGCAGGTAAGATTTTTTTATTCTCATTCTAGTTCTTAGATATGTAGATTTGTGGCTGATACGTAGATATGTATTGTGTATAACTTGTTCACTACTCCTATTGCTTGAAAATAAATATACATAATATTGGAATAAATATATCTAATATTAGCGAATATATAAGACCACTTGACTAATCTAAAATTCTTGGGTTCAGGATTTGACATTTCTTGATTTATTTGTTAGCATAAGAGCAGTTAAAAATATAGATTTATATAAGCCAATGCTCTCATCCACTAGGCTGACAATTTGCGACCACTCTGGTGACGTCTTTTTTGGCGTTTCAACCCAACAGAATTGGTCGTTTTTTCATATTTTCAATATCTCTTACTTGTTTAATACAATTTAATAATACTAGACAACCTAAACAGTTATTTGTTTGGGATTTTTTGTTTGCAGACACTCTAACTAGGTCTCTTGAGAGAGGGAAGGGTCCTTTTTAGCCTCTACGCATATGCCAAAACAACAAGTGTACGATCGTCACCCGGACAGAAAGTATTTTGTCCCTACGGAAGCGGCCATGCCGTTACCTGATTTAATTAAGGTTCAGAAAGACTCCTACGACTGGTTTCTCAAGGAAGGTCTGACTGAACTGTTTTCTGAATTCAGTCCGATTACCGATTTTATCGGACGAGACTTGGAGCTGTCATTCGGTGAATTTTATTTCGACGAACCGAAATTCAGCGAAGTGGAGAGCAAGGCCAAGAACGTGACCTATGAAGCGTCCTTACGTATTAAGACGACTTTGTATAATAAGAAGAGCGAGGATAAAGCCACCCAAGAAATCTTCTTGGGAGATTTCCCATTGATGACCAAGAACGGTACTTTCATCATTAACGGTATTGAGAGAGTTGTTATCTCTCAGTTGATTAGAAGCGCCGGTGTCATCTTCAGTGCTACTTCAATCAAAGGACGCAAATGTTACAATGCCAAGATTATTCCTAATCGTGGCGCTTGGATTGAATTGGAAACAGATTCTAATAATGTCATCTGGGCTCGCATCGACCGCAAACGCAAAGTAGCGGCTACCTCTTTGTTGCGCGCTTTCGGTTATTCCTCCAACGAAGATATTCGCGCTTTGTTCAACACGGTTGATAACGAGGGCGATGACAGCTTCATTGAAGCGACTTTAGCCAAAGATATTTCTACTAACGAAGAAGAAGGTTTGATTGAAGTATACAAGCGTATTCGTCCTGGTGATTTGGCTACCGCGGACAACGCTCGCAGCTTGATTCATTCTATGTTCTTCCGCTTTGACCGTTATGACTTCGATCGTGTCGGACGCTATAAATTAAACAAGCGTTTCGGATTCGACATTCCTAATAACAAGGAAACCAGAATTCTCAGGAAAGAAGACCTCTTGGCCATCATGGCTGAGTTAATCCGTCTCTCCATCGCGCAAGGTGAAGCTGATGATATCGATCACTTGGGCAATAGACGCGTCAGAGCTATTGGCGAATTAATTTACAATAAAACACGTGTCGGCTTCTCCCGTATGGAGCGTATTATCCGTGATCGTATGAGTATCATGGAAATCGAAAGTCTGACACCTAACAAATTGATTAACTCTAGACCGTTAATCAGCGTCGTCAAAGAATTCTTCATGAGTTCTCAGTTGTCCCAATTTATGGAACAGACTAATCCTCTGGCCGAGTTGGAGCACAAACGTCGTCTATCAGCCCTCGGTCCCGGAGGCTTAACCAGAGAACGAGCCGGATTTGAAGTCCGCGACGTTCACACCACTCACTACAGTCGTATCTGTCCTATTGCTACTCCTGAGGGACCAAATATCGGTTTGGTCGGTCACTTTTCTTCATTCTCCAGATTAAATAAATACGGTTTCATTGAATCGCCATATCGCAAGGTTATTCATGATATTCCTAATGATCCCGCATTAACCGAAGGTAAGATCCTGCGAGCCGATGTCCATGAATTAGGTAAGAATGGTGAACGCAAGACTGTTATCGCCAAGGCCGGTGATACTATTAATAAGAAACAAGCGCTCCAGATGCACGAGAAGGCGGGGGAAATCCTCATTCCAGTTAAGCCTCAGATTACCGAAGAAATCGTTTACTTGGACGCCATCGAAGAAGAGAAATTCATCACTACTCATTACAATACACCGTCGGATGGCAACGGTTACTTCTTGGTGGACAAAACTGAAGTTCGTAAATTCGGCGAACCGACTATTGAAGATGTGTCCAAAGTTGACCTGATCGCCGTGGCCGCTAACCAGATTATCAGCGTCGCTACTTCTCTGATCCCATTCCTAGAACACGATGACGGTATCCGCGCCTTGATGGGCACCAACATGCAGAGACAGGCTGTGCCTCTAGTGACTGCTACCGCGCCAATCGTCGGTACTGGTATTGAAATGCGCGCCGGTTATGACAGTGGACATTTGATCATTTCTGATGTTGATGGTATCGCCACCAAAGTTGATGGCGGTCACATCACTGTTCGTAGCGATGGTGGTAAGGATTATGAATATAATCTCAGTAAGTATCTGCGATCCAATGCCTCCACTTGCATCAACCAACGTCCAATCATTAACAAAGGTGATAAGATTATTGCCGGACAAGTGTTGACCAATGCCTCAGCCATTGATAATGGCGAGTTGGCCTTGGGTAATAATATTTTAGTCGGCTTCATGACTTGGGAAGGTTTCAATTACGAAGACGCTATTATTATCAGTGAGAAATTGGTCAAAGAGGATCTCTATTCCTCAATCCATATTGAAAATTATACCATTGATGTGCGTGACACTAAGTTGGGTCCAGAATTAGTGACTAATGACATCCCCAATGTTAGTGAGGAGAAATTGAAGAACTTGAACGAAAACGGCATCATCCGCATTGGCGCTGAGGTATCCTCTGGTGACATTTTGGTCGGCAAGATTACGCCGAAAGGTGAGACTGAGCTGAGCGCTGAAGAGAAGTTGCTGAGAGCCATCTTCGGAGATAAAGCCAAGGATGTGCGTGATTCTTCAATGTACTTAGAGCACGGTGAAAACGGCAAGGTGGTTGATATTAAAATCTTCACCAGAGAACAAGGTGATAAATTAGCTAACGGTGTTATCTCTTCGGTACAGGTAACCATTGCTAGTCTGCGTAAGATTCGCGCCGGTGACAAAATGGCTGGTCGTCATGGTAATAAAGGTGTTATTTCCAAGATCGTGCCTCAAGAAGACATGCCTTATTTGGCTGATGGTACTCCAATTGATATCATTCTGTCTCCATTGGGCGTCGTCTCTCGTATGAACCTGGGTCAGTTGTTGGAAACTCATATCGGTTTCGCTGCCAAGAAACTCGGTATTCGAGTTGCCACTCCAGCTCTGAACGGTATCCCCGAAGAACAAATCAAGAAGCTCTTAGCCGAAGCCGGTTTGCCTACCGATGGTAAATCAGTGTTATTTAACGGTAAGAGTGGTGATAAGTTCGATAATAAGGTGACGGTCGGTTATAAATACATGCTCAAGCTGAATCACATGGTGGAAGACAAGATTCACCAACGTAGCATTGGTCCTTACTCCTTAATTACGCAACAGCCCTTGGGTGGTAAAGCTCAATTCGGCGGACAGCGTTTCGGAGAAATGGAAGTCTGGGCACTGGAAGGTTATGGTGCTGCTCACAACTTGCAGGAAATATTAACAATCAAATCCGATGACGTAGCCGGTCGTTCTAAAGCTTATGAGGCTATTATCAAAGGAAAAACTATTGAGAAATTAAACGTGCCGGAATCATTCAACGTCTTAGTGCGCGAATTAAAGGGCTTAGGTCTGGATGTCGAGCTCTTGGATGAGAATGACGTGGCGGTTAATTTCGAAAAAAACGAGGAACTAGTCGAACCCCGTTTCCGTCGCGAAGCAATTGATGTACTAGACGCTTAAATTAATTATCCATAGAAACATATGCTTAATCCTATTAAAACAAGCGATTTCTCGGCCATCAAATTGAAGATTGCTTCGCCTGAAATCATTACTACCTGGTCACATGGCGAAGTGATTCGTCCTGAGACTATTAACTACCGTACTCAGAAACCGGAAAAGAACGGTCTCTTCTGTGAGAAGATTTTTGGTCCAGTCAAGGACTATGAATGTCATTGCGGTAAATATAAGAAGATTCGTCACAAGGGTATCGTCTGCGAAAAGTGCGGTGTGGAAGTGACTCGTTCAATTGTTCGTCGTGAACACATGGGTCATATCAAGCTAGAAACTCCGGTTACTCACATTTGGTTCTTGCGCGGTCTCTCTTCCAAGTTGAGCTTGGCGCTGGGTCTCTCAGTTCAAGCCTTAGAGAAGATTGTTTACTTCGCCAGTTTCATTATCACCGATGTTAATGAAGAGCTGAAAGAAGCTACCATTGAACAGATCAAAGAAGAATACAAATCCAAGAAGAAACAAATTGAGAATGAGTTTGGTCAGAAAGTGAAGAATATTAGAGCCAAGAAACCGGCCCTGATTAATGACGGCAAGAGTGAATTCGAAGCCAACGACAAAGTGGAGCAAGAGGCGGAAGTGATTGAGAAGGCCAAGGCAGAGAAATTTGAAGGTCTGGATGAGGCCTTCGCGAAGGCTCAGAAGGATCTGAAGAGTTTGAAGCCATTGAATATCATTACCGAAAATGAATACCAGAATCTCAGCTTACGCTATGGTCACATCTTCTCGGCCGGTATCGGAGCCGAGGCTCTGCACACCTTGTTGACCAAAGTGGATCTAGTAGCTGAAATCAAGAAACTGGAAGAAGAGTTGCTTGAATCCATTGAGTCCAAGAAAGATAAAATAGTTAAGCGCTTGAAATTCTTTAGGAATCTGGAGAAAAATAATATCCGCCCTGAGTGGATGGTGCTGACTGTCGTGCCGGTGATTCCACCTGACTTGCGTCCTATGGTCGCTCTGGATGGTGGACGATTCGCCACTTCCGATTTGAACGATTTGTATCGTCGCATTATCAATCGTAATAACCGTCTGCGTCAGTTGATTGAACTGGGAGCTCCTGAAGTTATTTGTCGTAATGAGAAGCGTATGTTGCAAGAAGCGGTTGACGCTTTGATCGACAATTCAATTCGTCATGGCAAGACTGTCGTCGCTTCCACCGGTCAGAAACGCAGTCTGAAATCCTTAGCCGACTCTCTCAAGGGTAAGCAAGGTCGTTTCCGTCAGAACTTGCTCGGTAAACGTACTGACTATTCCGGTCGTAGCGTTATTACCGTTAATCCGAAATTGAAACTCTACCAGTGCGGTATTCCGAAGAAGATGGCTCTCGAATTATTTAAGCCTTTTATCATCTCTAAGTTGATTGCTGCCGAGACTGTTCATAATGTCCGTAGCGCTTCTCGTTATATTGAGGCAGGTCATGATCAGGTCTGGGACATCCTGGAAGATATTATTAAGGATGCCTTCGTACTCCTGAACCGCGCTCCTACTCTGCATCGCTTAGGTATTCAGGCCTTCCGTCCTATGATGATTGAAGGATTGGCTCTGCAGATCCACCCGCTGGTTTGTACCGCTTTCAACGCCGACTTCGATGGAGACCAAATGGCTGTTCATGTGCCATTGACCAAGGAAGCTCGCGACGAAGCCGAGCATATTATGTTGGCTTCGCACAACTTGCTGAAACCGGCTACCGGAGAACCGGTGGTGGCTCCTGGCCAAGACATCGTCTGGGGAGTCTTTTACATCACTGGTGAAGAAGACACAGCCGACAAAGATATTAAATATTTCTGTAGCGCTCAAGATGCCAAATTAGCTTACACTCTGGGACATATCAGTTTGCGTCAGAAGATTAAGGTTCAGCTGAGTGAATTCAAATTGCCAGGCTTGACCCAAACCACAGTTGGTAAAATCGTCTTGAATGACGTCTTGCCTGAGAAATTACGTTTCGTTAATCGCATGATGACTAAGGGTGATGTCAAGAATTTGGTCAAAGATTGTCTAATGCATTACGGCGAAGACAAGACTGTTGAATTTTTGGACAACTTAAAAGATGCCGCTTTCGGCTTCATTACCAGATCAGGTTTGTCTTGGGGTATGGATGATATGCCAAAGTTCGACGAAGTGGCCGAGAAGATTGCCAAGACTGAACAATTATCCGAAGAGGTCAAAGATAGTTACGAAGATGGTCTCCTAACTGAGAGTGAACGTTACGCTAAGATTATTGAATTGTGGACCAAGACCAAGGAGGAAATCACTGACATCTGCACCAATCAACTTGATAAGACTGGTCCCGTCTATTCTATGATTAAATCTGGTGCTCGTGGTTCCTGGGCTCAGTTGACTCAGATCCTGGGTATGAAAGGTTTGGTGACTTCACCATCCGGCGCTATTATTGAATTGCCTGTCAAAGGAAATTTCAAGAACGGTTTCGACGTCTTGGAATATTTCATCGCTACTCACGGTGTGCGTAAAGGTTTGTCCGATACGGCTCTGCGTACCGCTAACGCTGGTTATTTGACCCGTCGTTTAGTGGACGTTTCTCAGGATGTAGTAATTCACGATGAGGATTGTGGCACTAGTGAAGGCGTAGTCGTAACTCAACAAAGCAGTGAGATAATTGGTAAGAGTTTAATCGCTCGCATCAACGGACGCTTCCTAGCCGAGAATCTGGTCAATAAGAAAGGTAAAACCCTGATTAAGGCAGGGGAGTTAGTTAGTGACTCCTTAGTAGTGAAATTTGCCAAAGAAGAAATCGAATCCGCTAAGATTCGTTCTCTGTTGACTTGTGAATCTCGTCGCGGTGTCTGCGCTAAGTGTTACGGTTACGATTTGGCCTACAACAAGCCGGTCGCCAAAGGCACTGCCGTCGGTATCATTGCTGCTCAGTCCATTGGTGAACCTGGTACCCAGTTGACCATGAGAACTTTCCATACTGGTGGTGTGGCTGGTCAGGACGATATTACCCAAGGTTTGCCTCGTGTAGAAGAAATTTTTGAATCTCGCAGTCCCAAGAAACGCGCTTACGTCAGTGATGTCAAGGGTATTGTTACCATTGAAGCCGGTTCTCAGGATGACAATAGACCAATGTCTATGCGGGAGAAGATTATTTCTGTAGCCTATGAAGGCGAAGATTTTGATAAATATAATTATAGTGAATTGTCCAAGGATTCTAAGAAGAAACCGGAATTGTTGGTAGCTAAGGGTGATAAGGTGAAGAAAAACCAAGCCTTGTTCCAATTGGGAGATAATCAAATATTGTCCAAGCGAGATGGTATTGCTCAGATTGAGAGAAATGGCGTTAAGATAGCCGTCAAAGCGCCTAAGGTCAAAGAATATGTCATCCCGCGTGGTTTCACCATCCTAGTTAATGATGGTCAGGAGATTGAAGCTGGTCATCAGCTAACAGAAGGCAGTTTGGATCTCAAACAACTCTACGAATTGAAAGGTTTAGTGGAGACACAGAAATACATCGTTAGTGAAATTCAATATGTTTATGCTAGTCAAGGTCAGCCTTTGAATGATAAGCATATCGAAATAATCGCTCGTCAGATGTTCTCTCGTATTGAAGTTAAAGACATCGCCGACACTGATCTACTGGAGGGAGAAGTGATTGAGAAGAATATCTTTGACCGTGAGAATGATCGCGTGATCGCTCTGGGCAAGAAGCCAGCCATTGGCAATCGTCTAGTGATGGGTATGAGTAAGGTGGCTTTGTCAACCAACTCCTTCCTGTCAGCCGCCTCCTTCCAAGAGACTTCACGTGTCTTGATTGAAGCTGCTATCACTGGCAAGATTGACCGTATGGAAGGTTTGAAAGAAAATGTCATCATCGGTCGTCCGATTCCAGCTGGAACTGGTTTCTATCTCCGAGATAAGGCTTATATCGCCGCCAAGGCCGCTGAAGCGGCTGAAGCCGCACAGGCCGCCGCTCTCTTGGAAGCCGAGACTAATCCCATAGCTGAGGCAGTGGTCGAAGAAGTGGAAATTGTCTAATAGAATAATCTAGCAATAGCTAAAATAATCCCTCGCCAATCGGTGGGGGATTATTTGTTTTTAAAAATATATTAATAAATAATTATTGGAAAATAAAGAAACCAATTACGCTAATGAAGAAGCCGATTAGTGAGCCGACTAGCACTTGCGCGATGCTATGACCGATGGCTTCTTTGAGATGGGGATATTTGTCATCCAGGAATTTGTCATCATCCAGGTCTCTAACTAATTCGTTGATGACGGCGCCTTGCTGACCCAGGTAGCGTCTGAGGCCCATAGCGTCACGAACAGTCAGTAACATCAGCACTAATGATAATGAAAATAGTGGTGAATAGATGCCTTGTCCTAGTCCAATGATAGTAGTCAGGCTGACCGTGATAGCGCTGTGGCCGGAGGGCATACCACTGTAGGCAATGACATTTCTCAGGGTGAAACGGGTCTTGTTAGACTTAATTAGAAACTTGGATAATTGGGCTATGAGTCCCGCTAAGAGGGGGAGTATGAGGTACATCATAAATTGTATTATTTGCTTGTTTGACTTATACTGTGATTATAACCCAGTGATTCAGAATTGGCAATTGCCATAACGCATAACAATCTCCCTCTCCCAGACGGGAGAGGGTGGGGTGAGGGATGATTAAAAGAATAGTCCATCATAAAAATATTTTAGCGGTATACTCCAGACCTCACCCCCGCCCGAACGTATCGTTCGATACGGGCAGGCTTGATCCCTCTCCTAGCTTAGGAGAGGGAAATCCTAATTCATAATTCATAAATCTTAATTCCTTTTTACCCTATGAAGATAGTCATTCGTGCTGGCGGTACTGGTACTAGGCTTTGGCCTATGAGCCGTCAGAACAATCCCAAGCAATTCCAAGCTGTAGTTGGCGACAACTCCATGATTCAGGACACCTATAATCGTATTAGGCCGGCCGTGACCTCGGTTGAGGATATTTTTGTCTCCATTAATCAATCGATGTCAGGAGTCTTGGCACAGGCTCTGCCGAATCTAGCACCAGCCAATATCATTAGCGAATCCGAGTCTCGCAATACCGGTCCGGCCATGTGTCTGGAAGTCTGTTATTTATCGTCATTGTGCTCGGCTGATGACATCGTAGCTTCACTACCATCCGACGATTTTATTAGCGACGCCGAAGCCTTTCGTAATTTATTAAAATTATCTGAGAAATTTTTATCCCAACATCAGGATTATATTTTGACACCGGCGGTACGTCCGACTTATATCGACACCGGTTACACTTACTTCAAGGCGGGTCAGAATCTGGAGGCCGATGGCGAAGAAGCAATTTATCAAGTGGCTAAGGTGGTGGAGAAGCCTAATCATGATCGTTGTCAGGAATTAATTGATAGCGGTATTTATTACTGCCATACCGGTATGTATATCTGGCGCCTGGGTTATATTCAGAGCTTATTTGAATCACTACAGCCAGAGATGACTAAGGTCTGCCGAGAAATCGTTAGCTTGATGAAGTCTGGCACTAATCAACAGAAAATAGCTACTCTCTATGCCGGTTTAGAGAAGATGTCCATTGAATCAGCCATAACCGACAAGGCGCCTAAATTAGCCATGAGCGTCTCCTCGGGTTTGGGTTGGTCCGATCTAGGTAAATGGAATATTATTAAACGGATGTTATTGTCGAAACCCACTAGCAATCTGACCAAGGGGCGAGTGATTGTTAACAAGGCCAAGAATAATCTAATCTATAATACTAATCCTAAAAAAGTAGTCGTCGTTAATGATCTGCATGATATTATCGTCGTCGATACTCCAGAAGGACTCTTCATCTCCTCCAGCTTGCACAGCGTCGATGTTAAGGATTGTGTCGCCAAGATTAAGGAAAAGGGTTGGGAGGAGAGTTTGTAAAAAATATTTTTATATTATGACTAATAATAATGTAGCTTATATTGATGGGGCTAATTTACATAAGGCTTCCAAACAATTAGGCTGGCAACTTGATTATAAAAAATTTAGGATTTGGCTTAATGAAAAATATGGAGTAAGACAAGCTTATTTGTTTTTGGGTTTAGTGCCTAGGTATAAAGCTCATTATACGTTACTTCAAGAATTTGGTTACACTTTAGTTTTTAAAGAGGTTGTATATGACGGAACTGGGCAGGTTAAAGGTAATTGCGATGCTGATGTTGTTGTACGGGCTATGCGAGATGTTTATGAAGGTAATTATGCTCAAGTCATCTTAATATCAAGTGATGGTGATTATGCTAGTTTAATAGCATTTTTAATAGAAAAAAATAAATTAAGGACAGTATTATCTCCAGCTATCGCAAAAAAATGCTCAGTTTTAATTAAACGGACAGGTGCTAAAATTGCTTATATTAATGATCAACGAAATATTTTAGAAAATAAAAAAACACCGCAAAATGAAAAAACCCCCGATACAGACAAAACTGTATAAGGGTTCTTTTCGTGGTAATACTAGTATTATAAACCCAGGATATTATTTGTCAAGATGAGTTCGGTCTCGGAGAATAAACCTATAGATATGGGCAATCTCTCCTCTTGTCGTGGATGAGAATTTATAAATCAATATTCTTAAATTCTTAAATTATTAAATTTTTAAATTATAATACCATGTTCAAAAAAATCATTCTTCTAATCATCTTAACTCCTTTTCTCCTAGTCATTGCCGGTGGCGCTTGGCTCTATTTTAGCTTTGCTAAACCATTGCCGGCCGATTTTCAATTTCAAATTCCGCAGGGGACTAGCGTGGCAGAAATCGCTGCCAAATTAAAAGACTCTGGCGTTATCAATAGTGAATTAGCATTTAAATTATACGCCAAGTACTCTGGTCTAGCTCAGAAGTTACAAGCTGGTGACTACACTTTACCAGCCGGGCTTACCGGTCCAGAGCTACTTAAAAAATTAACTGAAGGACGATTGGCCAAGAGTGAGAAAATTATCTTGATTAAAGAGGGTATGAGCAACAAGGCCATCGAAGAATATTTGGCTACTAACAATTTGATCAGTGATGGTAGCTTCATTCAAGTGGCTTCGACGCTGACCAGTCAATTGCCTTTAGAGATTATTGATAAATATCCATTTTTAAATGAGGCGCCTAGTAAGGTGGACTTGGAGGGCTATCTCTTCCCAGATACTTATCGACTCTACGCCGAAGACAATGGTTCGGTCTTAGTAGATAAAATGCTAACTAATTTTCAAGCTAAGGTCACTCCGCAAATGCGCGCCGATATTAAGGCTCAAGGCAAGACTTTGTATCAGGTTTTGATCATGGCTTCCATTGTGGAGAAGGAAGTTCGCAGTACTGAAGATATGAAAATGGTGGCTGGCATCTTCTGGAATCGTATGTCAATCGGCATGCGTCTGGAGTCTTGCGCTACTCTGGCCTATTTACTTGGAGTTAGTAAACCAGTTTATAGCCTGGAGGACACTCAGATTAATTCGCCTTACAATACTTATCGTAATGACGGGCTACCGCCAACTCCGATTGGCAATCCGGGACTGCGAGCTATCGAAGCCACGATTTATCCGACCAAGACTGATTATAACTTCTTCCTATCTCGTCCTGATAACGGCGAAACCGTCTTCGCCAGGACTTACGAAGAACATTTGGCTAATAAGAATCGATATTTAAAATAAAATCATTTCTGGTATTAAAAAAGGGGGATGTGTAAACATCTCCCTTTTGTTGGTGTTTTTTTGCTAAATATTTTTTTAAAAATATTTAGTGTTAGCGATAGTGGTGAGGTCTTGATCGAAGACTTAATTTTTCTAGCAATTTTATGTTGTTTTTATGCTTATTATACATAATCGGACTGTGTTGTTTGATTAAATCCGGATTAAGAGCTACGTATTTCTGAAGCATGTGTCTTTTTGCATAAGGTGGGAGTTCAATAATTTCGATTTCCACTAAATATTCAAAAAATTTATAATCTTCAATGGCCAGCTCCCCAACCGATAGGATGTAGCGACCAGTAAACTCAAAATACTTAAGATTGTTGTCTGAATATAAACAGCTGTCCCGAAATCGTAATTTTTCTTCACGGCTAGTCTCTCTGACATCAGTTTTAATTTCTCTAATGTCTTTAATTTCTTTGGTTTTGAATGTTACCAAATAACCATAGTTTTCGATATAAGGTTCAGCGTGATTACTGCTTGAAGGTAACATGTAAGGTCCAGTGCCATCAATGGACCAAGTTAGAAGTTCCAGTTCAGGGTGCTGATCAATAAAATACGAAAGCTTTTGGCCAAAATACCCTTTAGGGGATAGGAAGAAGAAAAGATTATTGCCAAGATTAACTACATCGCCCGTAATTATAGATTTACCCTCATACACAATTTTCATCCTTTTTGAATCAGGGACACTTAATCCCGATTTGTTTTCGTGATTACAGCCGTATATAGTCATGACTATAATCGAACAAAAGATAATCGCTAATATTCTCATCGCTAAACTCCTCAATAAATTTATAAAAGAACGAATTATTAATGTATTTTTATATCATATATCATGTAAAATGTCAAGTTTAGTGGTGAAATATGGCTAATATAGGCTACAAATCTACTAATTTGCTACTAATGCTACAAAAGGCTACTAATCTACAAAATCTCTAAAACTATCTTGCTTTATATTATTAATATTCGTAGCTATTGGTAGTATTCGTTGTATTTGTAGTATTCGTAGAAATATTAGTAGTATTCGTAGCTAGTTTTCGTAGCTCTCTTGACAAGTTCCTATCTATCCCTTATATTAAGTTCACAACTAATAGTCGTAGACAGTAGGCGTCCATAAGTCCTACCCAGATCCGCCCCAGGCGGACCAGCCTAGGGCTGGCAAGATATAACATTACTTCGGTAATGATGATATTTTTTTCTGCGACTACCAAGTCGTTTTTTGTTTAATAAAGTAGTTTTTAATTTTAATTTTATAAGTTTTGGATTTATAATTTAGAATTTATTTAAAAATTAAAAATTAAAAATTAAAAATTAGAATAGTATGGCCAAAACAAAGTTACAAAAAGAGGTCATATTGCGTGATTTGGAAGCCAAGTTAAGTAAGTCCAAGGCAGTTGTCTTCGCTCGCTTTAACGGTTTCACGGTGGTTGATAACGAAGCTCTGAGAAATCAACTTCGCACGGCAGATAGCGAATATTATGTCGCTAAGAAAACTTTGATGTCCAAGGCTCTCGCGAGTCAAGGGATCGAAGGCTTCGATGCCAAATCAGCCGACGGTCAGTTAGCGGTCATCTTCGGCTACGGCGATGAAGTGACACCAGCCAAGTTATTGGCGCCTTTCGTTAAATCAACAGAAGGCAAGGTGGATTTCGTCGGTGGTATCCTGGAAGGTCGTTTCATTACGAAGGTGGAAGTATCCGCTCTCGCCACACTGCCTAGCCGTGAACAGCTTTACGCTAAGCTCTTGGGTTCTATTAATGCTCCGGTTTCCGGATTCGTTAATGTCCTGGCTGGCAATTTGCGCAATTTGGTCTACGTCCTCAAAGCAATTGAGACAAAACAGAGTTAATCACGCCTGCCTGCCGGTAGGCAGGTAACGCACCCGCCCGACTGAACGATGTCAGTCGTTCGGGCTGGTAACGCGTAACGTGTCGCAAGAAAACAACTAATATAATTAAAATTTATTAACGCATATTTTCGGCTAAGGTGGATAAGTTATCCCCGTTATGAGTTGTGAGTTTAGCGTTATGAGAAAACAATATGGAAGAAAAAAATGTTGTCGTACCTGAGAAGTTTGCTTCTTTGGTCAGTTCAATTGAGAAGTTGTCTGTCTTAGACTTAGCTGAATTAGTTAAGGTCTTGGAAGAGAAATTTGGTGTCAGCGCCTCCGCTCCTGCTATGATGATGTCAGCCGGACCTGCTGTTGCCGCCGAAGCTGTAGAAGAGAAAGATAGTTTCGATGTTGAGTTAACCGAATCTGGCGCTAACAAGATTAACGTCATTAAGGCTATTCGTACTGTCACTGAACTTGGTTTGAAAGAAGCTAAGGACTTGGTTGACGGAGCTCCTCAAATCGTTAAGGCTAGCGCTTCGAAGGAAGAAGCTAACAAGATGAAGGCTGCTTTGGAAGAAGCTGGTGCTAAGGTTACTTTGAAGTAATTGAATTCATTGCAAAAAATAAAATAGCTTCGATTTTAAATAATCGAAGCTATTTTATTTTTTGATTAATTAAATTGTCATACCCCTCCGCCCTTCGCCCGCCTCGACTCGTCGTCTTCGGCGAGGCTGGGGCACCTCCCCTTGGTAAGGGGAGGATCAACCATGTAATCATTCAACAATTATTTGTCCCGCTCCATGTGTTTTAATCGAGGCGGGATCCCGTTCGCGGTGATAATGATTTGTATTTGTAGTAGTGTACTACTTCCCGTTCGGCATTGGTAATTTCAGCTGATAAATATTAGTACCTGACAGCAGATACATCATTTGGTATTTCTCATCGATAGCGAAGTCGCTGAGACTGTCGAAGAGGTTGCTGGAATATTGATTGATGAATTTGCCTTCTTTGGTATAGATGATGAAACGTTTCTGTTCCGGTTCTAGGATATAAATTAAATTGCCTTCCTTGAGAGTTAGGATCTTGGTTGGATTAGTTAGGGCCGGCTCAATCGGGCTGAGACTGAAATTCTGCTTGCGACCCATGGTATATTTGTGAACATTATTTCGGTCCAATAAATAAATATTACTATCAATGGCCAATGATCTGACATCATCGAGGCCTTCGTTATTCTTCAACCAGGGGGATTTATCCTTGAAACCTTCTTGGGTGAATTGATAACGATAAATCTGTTTGTCGGTGCCGGAGTAGAGGTAGAGCTTGTTGAAATAAATATCCATGCCTTTGATACTGAGATCACCATCGAGAGCGAAGCGTTTGAAAGCGTCGTTGCTGGTTCCGGTTTGGATGATTTGGGAGCCAGACGACAACCAGTAGGAGCCGTTGTTATCGGTCAAGCCGTAGTTAAGTGAGCCGTTTTCGGTATTAATCTTGGTTACTTCCTTGGACTGTTTGTGGAAACGAATGATGCTATCGTTGTTAGTTAATAATAGGAATTGGTCAATAGACACCAGATTGGCTAAGGTGCCGGTATTCTTGAAAGAGCCGGTAATCTCCAAGTCGTTAAGGCGGATGACGTCATTAATTAAATCTAGATTGGACTGATGTCTATTCTTGATGGCGTTGTATTCATCATTATCTTGGGCGGATACTTGTGGGAAGTTTTTCAATAAATCACTAATCTTGTTGATTGATTCACGTGACTTCTCCTTGTTGCCGTAACTGAGATCACTGGCAATCTGAGCTTCATATTTCTGGATTTCTTTGGCGAGTTGTTGGAAGGATTCTCGATCTCTGACTTGTTTGGCTCTCTGTCCTATGACATAGAGATTGGTAACTAGTCCAGCGACCGTAGCTAGGACGATGATAATTAGGATTAGATGTGTTTTGGTTAATTTGCTTCGAAAATTATTAATCTTCTGCCACAGATTTTGTCGACGCTCCGCTTGAGTTAGAGCTGTTATGCCATGATAGGCTAGACCGAGAACTGACATCGAGAAACTGGCCACGGCTAGGGCGGTTCTCTGTAGTGACACTATTGATTGTTTGCGATCAAAGACCTTGGACGGTAATATTTTGAGCACATTTCTTTTCTTAATAGTGAAGAAGGCAGGAAGCTTCTTTAATAGAGAGGAAATTTTATGGAAATTAATCAGGCCTGATGGCTTGAGGATGGCGGCTGTTCTGGCTTCGGTTTGATTGAGCGCTCGAATCGATTCCTTGTTAAGGTCTTTGTCTGGCCTGAAAATAAGTTTATTACGATGGGCCTTAATCTGAATCAATTCAGGTGAGCCGTAGCTAACCACAGTCGGCTCGTCAAGATCGTGGTGCTCTTGGCCTTTCTGATTCTTGATAATAAAGAGAGAGAAGGGCACGGCCAATTGGGTCTGTTGAAACAGGTTCTCGATTTGGGCCGCGGCTCCGGCCGGAGGCAGAGTGGTGATTATCTTCAAGAGTTGTTTCTCACTTAAATATTCAAATAAGGCTTCGTTAGTGAAGAGGAAGAAACCAGCCGTCGGCACCATACCGCTAACCACATTGGAGATAATCTTATTGGGAACCAAGAGGTCTTCGCGAGGGTCAGAGGTCTTCTTGGTAATGTTGATCAAGTTGTAAGGACTGTCCGCTTGCAGATTGGGTGTTTTCGGTTTGTAAATCAATAACGCCTTATTGCGACCGAGATTGGCGAAATACAGTTTGTTCTCATGAATGACGCTAATAGTCAGATTGAATTCATCGGGATTGAATTTCAGACTCTGGTTCTGCCAGATCTCATAGAGCGACTGATTTAGTTTGGACAGCGCTGATTCGAAAATAGTCTGAACGCTGACTGTAGCTAACTTATCCAGTAGAGCAATCTGCTCGTTTTGATAATAGGCAATATTGACTTGGTCTACTATCAAATTAAATAAAGCCTGATAGTCAGGCTTCTTGGCCGGGAACTCTGTTAATATTAAAAGCCTGCCGATTTGTTCTTCTTCGCTGGCGTTGGGTTGACTGATGTAGGCGCGACTAATAGACCCGCTGTGTTCGGGATTAATAACCAACTGCGCAATTTTATAAAAAATAGCCACAAATTACTTTCAATATTAAAAAAATATAATTAACTCGCTATTGACTGACCACTGTGAATATTATACTATAAAGCTATAGAAAAATAAAGAGCCTCTTTTATGCTAGAAAATCTTTTCGGGTCACACACACGAGTCAAGTTATTAAAGCTTTTTTTGTTACACCCAAAAGATCGTTATTATGTTCGTGAGATTGCTCGCAATCTTAGTCTGCAGTTGAACAGCGTTCATAGAGAATTAGCCAATCTAGAGGAGATGGGTTTGGTCAGCGCTAAGCCGATGGCGGATGATGAATTGCCTGAGGGGGAGACAGATCCCAAGAAAGCTGACCGTAAATATTATCAGATTAATCGCGACTTCGTTTTCTTTAACGAGCTGAAAGCCTTGATAGTCAAATCTCAGATTCTGTATGAAAAAGATTTCGCCGACAAACTTAAGAAATTAGGCAAGATTAAATTATTGGTTCTGACCGGTTTCTTCGTCGGTAACGCCGAATCTGAAATTGATTTATTATTGGTAGGGGATTTCAGTAAGCCTAAATTGGTTAAATTGGTCAAGGACTTGGAAGCTGAGTTAGTGCGAGAGGTAAATTTCTCCACTATGACCGAAGAAGAATTTACCTATCGACGGGAGATTGCCGATATTTTCTTATACACAGTACTTGATGGTGATAAGATCGTTATTATGGATGAAGAGTCTTGGCTATAAGCCTAATAAAATGGCTATTTGACAAGGCCTTGACTTATGTAAACAATTATGCTATATTTTAAGCATAATTTTTTTAATGCAAAAAAAATCATAACTTTTAACTAATATTAAATAAAAATTAATAGCGAGTATATTTTTTGGAGGAAATAGCTCTAGTCTTTTTATATGAAAGATGGGTCAATTTTAAACGATATTATCACTGATACTCAACTCAACGATTTGGCTAATTTAAATTTAGCGGAAATAGTTGACCGTCTTTTGACGATTCTGAATCAACGCGAACAAGATGTTTTGCGTCGTCGCTATGGCTTGTCTGGCACAGCTAAAGAAACCCTCGAAAGCATCGGTCGTGAACACAAACTAACTCGAGAGCGTATCAGGCAGATTGAAACTGTCAGCATTAGTAAGATTAAGAAGAATCCTGAATTGGAGACGCTGATCGGTAGATTGCGTAAAGTTATTAGCCACTTATTAGAAGAACATGGCGGTATTATTGATAAGAATTATTTATTTAACTTGCTACACAGCTTGGCTAAATTACAAAATATTCATCAAACCGATGACCATTATCGCAATAACTTGAATTTCTTGACCGGTCGCATTATCAATGATCATTTCGATGAAGTCAATGATCATGCCCGATTCAACGATCTCATTAAGGTTAAGTATCAGAGCTTGGAGCATTTGGAAGAAGTCGCCGAAGAGATTGTCAATCAGATCAGGGACGCCAAAGCCCTAGTTGCTACTGAAGACTTAATTACTTTGATAAAAAATCTTGATTCCTATAAGAAGCATGAACCGAAGTTTCAAGCGCCGGGCGAGCTGGATTTCAGCCCTTGGCTCAAGGAAACCATCCCTGGTTACAGTGATGCTATCTGGGATAATCGTGTCATTTACGCTATGGTTCAAGCTCTCAAAGAGCTGGACAAGAATAAATTTAACCAATGGGGTCATAGCGCTTGGCGCGAGGTGATGCCTAGGACTATCAATGACAAGATTTATCTAGTCTTGAAGAACGAAGGCAAGCCGATGTATTACGGCGATATCGCCAAGAAGATTACTTCACTTGGTTTCGATGCAAAGATTGTTAATACTGCTACTACTCACAATGAACTTATATTGGATGACAAATATGTTTTGGTGGGTCGTGGTATGTACGGCTTGAAGGAATGGGGTTATCAGAATGGCACTGTTGCCGATGTGGTCGCTTCCGTCCTAGAAGCCAAGGGCGAGCCTATGGCCAAAGAAGATATTATGAATGAAGTTCTGAAACAACGTATGGTCAAAGAGACTACTGTCAATCTGGCCCTGATGAATAAGACTCGTTTCATGAAGAATGCCGAAGGCAAATATCAACCAGCCCTCAAGAAATAATTATAATTATATCTACTTAAAAACTTCCTCAAATTTGGGGAAGTTTTTTGGTTAGCGAATTACAGTGCAAAAAAGGTTGGGTGATTGGCATTAACAAGCGATATATGGTATTATATCTTTAGTATGGAAATTAATATTTACCTAGATCAATACGCTGAGTTATTGCTGATACCTTTTGGTGAAGTTATGTACCGAATTATGTTCTGGTACTTCGGTTGGTTGCCTTTCGCGATCGCCTTTTTGTGGCTGGCTCGTGAGATGTGGCTAGCACACCGTAATGATCTCTGGGGTAGTAAGCAACAATACACCTTGTTGGCCATTGATGTGCCGGCTAATAACGAACAGTCACCTAAGGCGGTGGAGAACTTATTCGCTTTTTTGCACGCTGCTCAAAAGACTCCTAATTTGATGGAGAAATGGTGGGATGGTATGTTTCAGCAGGCCTTCAGTTTCGAGATAGTATCAATTGAAGGTTATATCCAATTCTTGGTGCGAGTACCTGACCCAGTGATAGACTTCGTTAAGACTGGTATTTACGCTCAATATCCCGATGCTGAAATTGCCGAGGTGGATGATTACGTTGACGCCGCGCCTAATCGCTATCCTGACCTGGATCAAGACATTTGGGGCAGTGAGTTTATTCTGACCGGACCACAAGCCTTGCCGATTAAAGTCTATTCTGAATTTGAACATATCTTAGGAGCGCCGGAGGTGACTTATCGTGATACCATGGCCAACCTCATGGATGTTATGAGTAGTATGGGTCCAGGTGAGCAGTTGTGGTATCAGATTATCGCTTCACCAGCTAATTTCGATTGGATTAAAGAGGCTGCCAAAGTGGCCGACAAGTTCGCCGGATTGAAGCCTAAAACCACTTTTGACAAAACCTTAACAGGTAAGATTTTAATCGGAACTGGTGGTATTATTGAATCTCTTAACCCCTGGAAGAGTAAGGCTGAGAAGACGGTCGTTAAGGAGAAAGAAGTCAGCTGGATGAATATGAATCCTAAGACTAAGAAACAGATTGAAGGCATCCAACAAAAGGCCTCTAAAATCGGTTATAATTGTAAGATTCGCGCCATCTATCTAGCTGACAAAACGGTGATGAATAAGGCGAAGGGAGTTAATGGCTTCGTGGGTTATATGAAGCAATTCACCGGCCTGGATATGAATTCCTTCATGCCTGATGTCAAGAAAACCGCCACCTCTACCGCTTATTTTCGCGCCGTCCCTAGACTAAATAAGAAGAAGAACCGCATCGTCAGAGCTTATAAGAGTCGTAGTGGTTGGCTAGGTCGTTTGCCTTATATTTTAAATATTGAAGAATTAGCGACGATTTGGCATTTCCCCTTGGACGCTGTGGTCAAAGCTCCACTCTTACAGAGAGGCTCCAGTCGCAAGGTGGAAGCGCCTATTTCCTTGCCCTTTGGTGAGTCTGGTCAGGCTGTCAGTACTAATGAATTGGAACCGATCTTCGATAATAATTATCAAATCGCTGATGAACCGGTTGCGGGAGAATTGAATGCTGGCCAGACAGAACAGGGTGAAAGTTTCATTGATTTCTTATCTGAGGAAACTGGTCAACAGAAGCCGGAAGCACCTAGTAATTTGCCGTTTGTATAACACATAACATTACCTATTAGTAGTATTTGTACCAGTAAAAAATACTTGAAAAATAATCAAATAAAAAAAGCCCCCGATACGGACGAAACCGTATAAGGGTCAATTTCATGGTGATATTAGTATTACAGTAAATTTGTATTAAATGTCAAGTAAATGATTTTTGCTACTTCAATAGATATTAATTGTAAAATATGAATTATAAAAGAATACAGGATGTGCCGTGGTATAGAAGAAATAAAATTAATGGTTGGTTTCTAATTCTTTGTTATGTGTTTATTTTCTTTCCGTTTTCATTAGTAACATTTATTATTTTTATTACTGGTGATATATATTTTCCTGATACAGATAAAAATGGTTATCTGCTAACGTGGCAATGGTATCATAAATTGTTAGCTTCTTTAGTTATTATTATACAGTTATTTTTTTATTATTTTTTATTATCATATATAAATTTCGATCTAAGTAAACTCTAGAATTAATTTCTTAAATCACCCGCCCGACTGAATAACTTCGGTCATTCGGGCAAGTAATTCCTAATTCATAATTCACCGTTTATGCCTTCCAATCAAGATATAACAGTCTTTGCAGAAACAACTTTCCGCAATCAATACAAGAAATTCGGCATCAAAACTGATGACCGACGTCGTCATATGTATGTCATCGGTAAGACCGGCGTTGGCAAGTCTACGGTGCTGGAGAATTTAATTATCGAAGATATTCGCGCCGGCAAAGGGGTAGCAGTGGTTGATCCTCACGGTGAAACAGTGGAAAAAGTTCTCAAATATATTCCCGACAATCGAGTGGAAGATGTGATTTATTTTAACCCAAGTGATACCGAACATCCTATAGCCTTCAATATCGTGGAACACGTTGAGCCTCACTTGAGGCATTTGGTAGCTTCTGGTCTGGTCGGCGTCTTTCAAAAGTTGTGGGCTGATAGCTGGGGACCACGACTGGAATACATTTTGCGTAACGCCATCTTAGCGGTACTGGATTACCCCGGTTCAACTCTTTTATCAGTTACTAGAATGTTGGCTGATAAAGCCTTTCGCAAGAAGGTAATTGAGTCTATTCAAGATCCAGTGGTCAAGGCCTTTTGGGTTAAGGAGTTCGCTAGCTATGCTGATAAATTTGCCTCTGAAGCCGTCGCTCCTATTCAAAATAAAGTTGGACAATTTTTATCTAGTTCCTTAATCCGTAACATTGTCGGTCAGACTCACTCGTCAATCAATATTCGAGATGCTATGGATAATAAGAAAATTCTGTTAATGAATTTTTCCAAAGGTCGTATCGGAGAAGATAATGCCGCACTGCTCGGTGCCATGATGATTACCAAGATTCAGTTAGCGGCCATGAGTCGTGTCGATATGCCTGAAGTCGAAAGAAACGATTTCTACCTCTATGTTGACGAGTTTCAAAACTTCGCCACTGAGAGTTTCGCTAATATTTTATCCGAAGCTCGCAAATACCACTTGAACCTAATCATGGCGCATCAATATATTGAACAGTTGGATGAAAAGGTGGCCAGCGCTGTCTTCGGTAACGTTGGTACCTTGGTGGTCTTCCGTGTGGGAGCAACTGACGCCGAAGCCTTGGTTAAGGAATTTACGCCAGCTTTTACCGAAGAGGATTTAGTTAATTTGCCCAAATACAATTTTTGTTTGAAGTTAATGATTGATGGTGTGGCTAGTGACCCCTTTAGCGCTCGGGGACTGCCACCTCTGCCCAAAGAAGAGATAACCGACAATGAGTCGGTAGTCATTAATCTCACTCGTCAGAAATACGCCGCTGATCGTGAAACCGTAGAACAGCAGATTGCTAATTGGCATGAAGACGATTTCTTGCCACCTAGACCGGTGCCAACAGCGATACCTGGAACCATAGTCGGATCAGGTTCGGCTGGTGTTAGTGCGTCTGCTGGCAGACCGGAGACTTCAGCTGTGCCCGGTACTACTAGCTCTTATAGTGCGCCAGCTTCAAGGGTCGAACATCAAGTCACTGCTAGAGCTCAAACAGGTTTTGAGGTGGACTGTGCCAGCTGTGGCAAGAAGACCCGCATCACTTTTGAGCCGGATGGGATTAGACCGGTTTATTGTAAGGATTGTCTGGTTAAATCCAAGGCGGACAGATTGAATCAAATGGAAGCCAGGCGCAAGGCTAAGGAGGCAGAATTAGCTAGACTTAATCAAAAGCCTACCATTATAAATAAAACCACAACGACAGTGGCACCACCAAGTTCTCAGGTGCAAACTCAGGTCAACCGTGGAGTGCCTAATCGTCAATCAGCTCCACCAGCACAACAGCTTAATACTAGGCCGATAACTCCTAAGACGAGTGTTGTCAGAACGGAGACTAAAATTCAGACTCAAACTAATTCAGTTTCCAAGCTTGTCACCACGCCTATCAGTAATCCAGTTGTCAGGACCGTCGAAGTGAGTCCGAGTCCAGCAGAACCGATAGTGGAGTCAGGACCAAGCTTGAGCTTGTCGGATTTAGGTAAGAGGCCGGCTCTGGATTTCAAAGGCAGAGAAATTAAAGAATCAGATGAACGCCCACCCAAAGTAAATAATTCAACTGAAGGGGAGGAAGTCACTTTGTATGAAGGTTAAGGCTAGTTTACATACACATAGCGGTGCTGATCGAACCGAGGGCGAAGCCATAGGCTACTCGGTTTTTGAGTTGCTGGATACGGCTAAGCGAGCTGATATTAAAGTCTTGGCACATACTTGTCATCAGTATTTTGTCTGGGACGAGGCTTGGCGGATTTACGCCGAGAGTTTAGGTATTTTGTTAATACCTGGAGTGGAGCTGGTAATTAATGAAGGAGGAAGTCGTAATCACATCGTGGCTATCAATTGTGACGATAGTATTAGTGCGGTGCAAAGTTTCGCTGATTTACAGAAATATCGCCAAGAGCATCCTGATTTACTATTAATCGCTGCTCATCCTAATTTCGGATTGGGAGAGTCACTGGGCATGGAGCGCTTGGAAAAATATTGGTACTTGTTCGATGCGGTGGAAAATTCTTGGTTTTATACCAGGCAATTTAATCTAAATACCAAGGCTCAATCCTTAGCGCAACAAAAAAATAAACCCTACATTGCCACGGCTGATTTACATAATTTCAATTTCTTTTGCTTGTCCACAGACTACGCTATCTTAGATTTGCCAGAGCTGACAGTTTCAGCCGTCATCACAGCAGTCCGGCAGGGGACTTTTGCCAATGTCACAGCTCCCAAGTCCTGGCCAGTCTTGATTAAGGCTGGTCTTCAAGCTTTGACCATGGGTCAAAGACTTAGGTTGACTAAATGGCTTAAAAGATTTAGTATTTCAGCTTAATTCCACGCTTTACTGAATTAAGATCCCACAAATCAACTAATCTATTCACGAATACACAAATTCGGCTTGTTAAGAAGAAACTCAATAGAATAATATTATATAATGTATTCGTAAATTAGTGAGTAGATTCGTAGATTAGTAGGAGATAACAGAATGAATTATCTAAAAGTAGGTAAAGCTAGTCATCTGACTGGCAGAGATAAAAAATTATACCGGGGGCTGGAAATGTTGCCCGGTTTTTTGTCATGGGCTACTTTATTGATTTTGATAATCTTGTCCGGCTTAGAACCAGTCTGGGTGGCTATCTTTCTGCTCCTGTTTGATATCTTCTGGCTCTTGCAAGTAATATATCTAGCCATTCATTTAATAGGATCATACAAGAGATTACGTCGCAATGAGAAACTTGATTGGGTGACTCAGTGCGCCAGCTTGACCGAGCGAAATTTCATTATCAAAAAGGTAACTGGAGACCGACATTTAGCTATGGTCTGGACTGATTTATATCAGGTGGTTATTTTACCAACATATAATGAAAGTTTAACTGTCTTACGTAAGACCTTTCAGGCTTTGGCGAATGACCCCTATCCCAAAGAGAAACAAATCGTGGTTCTGGCTATGGAGGAGAGAGCCGGGGAGTCACGACTGGAAAAAGCTCGCGCTATCGAAGCAGAGTTCGGCTCACTGTTCGGACAATTTCTAATTACGGTTCACCCGGATGGAATCGCCGGCGAAATTAAGGGTAAGGGCGCTAATCAAGCTTATGCTGCTAGTGAATTAAAACGTTTGATCATCGATCCACGAGGCATTGATGAGGATCAGATTGTTGTTAGCGTCTTTGATATCGACACTGTCATCAAGCCTGGCTATTTCCATTGCTTGGTTTATCGTTTCTTCCGAGCTAAGTTTCCGCACCGCTCCAGTTATCAGCCAATTCCGGTCTATAACAATAATGTTTGGCAAGCGCCATTCTTCGCTCGTATCGCTGCCTTCTCTAATACTTTCTGGCAAATGATGTTGCAATTACAGCAAGAGAAATTAGCCACCTATTCCTCTCATTCTATGTCATGGCGCACTTTGACTGATATCGGTTTCTGGTCACCAGCCATGGTTAGTGAGGATTCACGCATTTTTTTCCATGCATATTTTCATTATCAAAGCGACTATCGGGTCGAGCCGATGTATTTCCCAGTTTTCATGGATGCTTGTCAGGACAAAACTTTGGTTGGGACGGCTGGTAATCTGTACAAACAGCAACGTCGCTGGGGTTGGGGCTGTGAGAATGTGCCTTATATCATTTTCAATACCATTAAGTCTTGGGCGGTTCTACCGAAGTACAAATCACTTTATCAGATTTGGATTCAGATTTATGGATTTCATTCCTGGGCGACTAATGCGCTAATTATTGGTGTCATCGGCTGGTTGCCATTATTCATCGGAGGTGATAAGTTCAATGCCAGCGTCTTGAGCGTTAACCTGCCGGCTATTACCCAGAGTCTCATGACCTTGGCCATGATTGGCATGGTCTTATCAGCCATTGTTTCAACCATCATGTTGCCGGAGCGACCGAGAGCTTTCGGGGTCTGGCGTTGGTTGGTAATGATTGTGCAATGGATGTTCCTGCCTATTTCCATTATTATCTTCGGTTCCATTCCTGGTCTCGACGCTCAGACCAGACTGATGTTTGGAAAATACATGGGTTTTTGGGTAACACCTAAGGAGCGATAAGACGCTAATGTCAAATAGCTAATTTCAAATGCCAAATAAAATCAAAATGACAAAATCATAAATTAGACATTTGAACTTGGTAATTGTTTAGAAATTAGAAATTTGGATTTGGAAATTTAACTTTATGTTCTCCTGGTTATTCGACACTGCAAAACCCGGTTGGAGTTTTATTAAGATTTATTCTTGGTTTGCTTTGTGTTGGGTGATTATTATCGTTGGTTTGGTGCAATTATAAGAAAGTGTAAAGAAGGGTGTGTCTGCGCAGGCATTTGACATCGTCTCCTTCTCCTGTTCGGGAGTCCCGCAAAGCGGGAGAGCAAGGAACACTTGTCCGCCCGTAGTCTGCCGACTAGGCGGACGAAGGAGGAAGGATGAGGTAATAAATAAATGATTGAGTAGTTGGTTAAAACAACCTCACCCAACCCTCTCCTGACTAGGAGAGGGAAGTTTTTATAGACATACTTTATTTAATGTTGCCTAAAAAAAGACCCTCGTTTTTGAGAACGAGGGTCTTTTGATACTTTTACTTGGAAGCTCCAGCTTTGGTAATAGTTTTGATAGTTTTGATGCACTTCGTGCAAACTTTCAGACTGGCTCCAGCGACTTTCTTGGTTTGCAAATTGATATGCTGCCTTTTGAGAGTCTTGATATTAGAATGTGAGCGGCTAGCATCTTTGGTAGAGCCACGGCCACAGAGATCGCAAATTCTTGCCATATTATTAATAAAAAATACAGTATTACTGCGTTTAGTTAACTTCCATCAAATTATCATGTTTTTTATATTATTGTCAAGGTTTATTGTCAAAGTTAGTTAATGTCCTAACCATTAAGTCGTTATTTAATCTGACTTCTTAACCGTAAAGATGTAAAAAGCCCAAACCCGGAGGTTTATGGGCTTCAAGAGCCTCTGGCTTTTTACCTTGGAATCATAGCAAAAATAGCCAGATGGGACAAGAGTTATTTAAGATTTATCTATTACCCAGCCTAGTACTCGGTAGCCAACAAAAGTGCCATGATCATTGAATTTAGGAGTAAAATACAAATCACTTTTAATTTTATTATTATTGATACCTATTTCGGTTTCATGTATGATTCGGTAAGGTAATTCATTAGAAGCGAAATGTTCAAAAGTTTTTTTACTTTCAGCCCTAGATTCTTCTGGTAAACAATCGAAATAAGAACGACCGACAACTCTTTCTGGGCAAAAGCCAAATATTTTTTCCACAGATGGGCTTAAATATTCTTTACGACCTTGTTTGTCAAGATCAAAATAAAAATCACAGACCTTCTTTGAATAATCGGACTCATCATCAACTGATGGTTCGTTAGTCTTTTTCAGTTTAATCAAAGTTAAGAGATATTTTTCATCGTTGTCTGTTTGATATAGTTTAGCCAGGACATTGACTGGAATTTTTTTGCCGTCTTTTGTTTGGTGAAAGGTGTCCAATTGAAAATAATTATCTGTATCGAGAATTGCCTCGGGCCCAAAAACCTTATTGATTATTTCGGCCGGCAATGAAGGACTGATTAGAGTAAAGTGTTTATCAATCAATTCATCTCTACCATAACCCAAAACACGACAAGCCGAACAGCTCACATTAATAATTAATCCATCTTTGTTAATAATTAATAAATATCTATCAGTGTCTTTAATTAATGTTATATTACCAAGTTTTTTAATGTGACTGCATCTTTTACATTTTACTTCCAAGGCGCCATCGAAAAATAAGCCTTTCAACAAAAGCTTACCACACTGACATCGATATTCATTTAAAAACAATGTGTTCATACGTCACCAATCTGTATCATTTAGATATCGACTAGTATGAATTTGAAATATTATATATAAAATGAAGTTATTGTTGAATGTCAATTATACTAATGCTCTTACAATATATACTTGTAAGCTGTAACAGTAACGAATTATTAATATCATAGCAGGTTTTGTAAAAAATTGAAAGCTTGCCTGAATTCTCTATTTCAGATTGAGTTTTAAAGAGATGTTTTGTAGAAAACTTGAATCAGTATATTTGTCTTTGATTACTTGAATAATCTGTGGATAACTGGCCAATATTTTAAGTTTTGATAAATTTTTCAATATTGTTATAAAAAATAGCTTATTAAAAATTATAAAATATTTATATTTTATCCCCATTTAACTTCTAATTAAAGGAAAATATTATTTTATGATAATTAATAAATATTTATTGCGTGGTTTTATTGCACGGTTTTCAAAAAAGTGGTATACTACCAAAATAATTACAGAAGCTCTCGAAGCTCAGACATTTTTTGTTTGGGTTTTTTAAATTATAAAGTGAGGGTAGTATAAAATAATACAAATTATAATATAAATTTATAGAAGCTCCAGAAGCTCAGACATATTTTTTGTTTGAGCTTTTTAATTACTAATAAAAAAATTAACTTTATGAAAATTTGGTTTGGGGAAAGTCGAATCTATCAAATCATAAAAATTCTAAAGTTAATTAACAAATCTAAAAACTATGAAAAATTATTTAAAAAAGAAAATGTTTAAGCTTACCAGACTTTTGACTTTAGTGGCTATTATTATAGTTGCGGGTGTTTTTGTTTATAGTACGCAAACCAAAGCTGCAATCAGCGATGGTTTTTGTAATGCCGGAGATTTATTAATCGGTAACCCTGCTACCGGCGTATATGTAAGGGGTACGGTCACGGTTGACTGGACAAGTACCGGAGGTTTGGATGATTGTATTTCTGGTGGTGATCCATCAACATTTGATGTTCAAGCAAGTCATAATGGCGGTTCGACATGGACTACAGTAGGATCAATTAATAATGCTGGAGAACTTTCTATTACTTTTAATTCTGCTTCTGGCTCTACTCCAGATGACACTGATTATAGATTTAGATTAAACAAGTCAGGAAGTATTATAAATACCACTGCCTATAGTGATGTCAAAATTGATAATACCGCTCCGTCTATCTCCTCTATCGCCTGGGCTAACGTTGACGCCAATACGGCTATTTCCGGAACTGATACCTTAACTGTCACTTTCAGTGAAGCAATGGCACCAGCCACGCTAACAACAGCTAACCCTGTCACCTTAGCTACCGAATTAGGATTATCAGCTGGAATATTCGGTGCAACCGGATTTGATGCAACATGGACTCCTGGCAATATTATTCTTACTATCACTCTCGGAACAGAAACTACTATTGCTAGTGGAGCCACTATGGATCCAACAGCGGCAGTGACTGATGTCGCTGGTAATCCTGACGCTACACCTACACCACTAGCTATCACTGATAATGTTGATCCGACTGTGGCTATTACT
>Ga0172379_10001881_pt1 | contig 39575 bp, 25 predicted proteins | sample GrowelOW334metaG_FD_119756 | JGI IMG/M metagenome (GOLD analysis project Ga0172379, IMG submission 119756) | Groundwater microbial communities from an aquifer near a municipal landfill in Southern Ontario, Canada - Groundwater well OW334 metaG | ecosystem: Environmental > Aquatic > Deep... | reverse complement strand
CTTGCCACCCTGAAGTAGTTGTTAATGTTCATTGGTTCGCTTGTAGCCAGATTACCGACGCCGCGGGAAATGTAAAGTTCTCCCTCGCCTTCTACGGCTATATATGCAATCAGGCCCGGCATAGCCTTTTCCATCATTATCTTATCGGCGGCGGCTTGCAGCTTTTCAATGGTCTCTGCATTTAATATTTTGTTTTGTGGTGCGGTAGGTGATGAATTTTCTTCTTTACATGAGATAGCGATAAATGCAAAGAGACAAACAATTAGTAAACTGAATAGATTTGTAGATTTCCAGAATTTCATTTTATTTCCTTCATTTAATATTTAATGAACTTTCAGCCGGTCAGTTTATTTAATAGGAGCCAAGATGTTAGCAAATGCCGCAAATGTTGAAGATGCGGGATAGCCGTCCATAGAATTAGTATTTATAAGAATTGTAATTTTCTTAATCGGATTGTAGAATAACTGGCTGTTATAACCCATTATAGCTCCCGTCTTACCAATCCAATCCCAAGCTTTTTCAAGACCAAACCCAGAGGATGTAACCCCGGGAATATCGCCATCAACCCATGCATATCTTACACTTTTCATTTTATCGGAAAGTAGTTTTCTTTCATTCACTTCTTTTGCCCATATTTTCAGGTCGGAGAAATTTGATATAAGACATCCTGCTGCATCTGCCCAAGATGGATTCCAATTTGTTACATCTGTTAAAGAATTATTGCTCTCGAGGAAATAGCCATGAGAATAAGGATAAGGCATGTAGCTTGTGTTTGGCCAAAACGTGTTTTTCATTCCCAACGGTTGAAATATTTTTTCAGTAAATATATCCATGACGGGTTTTCCCGTCACTTTTGTAATTAATAATCCTAACAGCAAATAGTTGGTATTGCAGTATTCGTATTTTGTTCCCGGTTCAAATCGCATAGGATAACTGAAAGCCCCAGTTAAAAGTTGGTCCGGAGTGAAAACTTTTTGTCCATGCGAATTTGACAAAGAATTTATTAAATCCTCATCAGCATAGTCATACAAACCGCTTGTCATATTTGCAAGCATTGGAATTGTAATTTTTTCTCCGCTTGGAATTTTTAAATCGGGTAAATAAAAAGAGATCGATTGGTTCAGATCAATTTTGCCTTCGTCAACTAATATCAGAACCGCCTCGGTAGTAATTGTTTTTGTAATGCTTCCAATTCTAAAATAGTTATTAATACTCATTGGCTCACTTGTAACTAAATTGGAGACGCCCCGTGTAATGTATATTCCTTCACCTTCTCCATCAACACCGATATAAGCCATCAGACCCGGGGCTTGGGTATTCATCATTATTTCATCGGTGGCTGTTTGTAGCTTTTCAATGGTCTCTGAATTTAAAGTTTTGATTTGTGGTCCGGTAGGTGATGAAGATTCTTTACATGAGATAGCGATAAAAGCAATGAGAAAAACAATTAGTAAACTAAATAGATTTGTGAATTTTCTGAATTTCATTTTATCCTCATTAGTTAATATCGGATTAGTTTTATTAACCAGAACTCTTTACTCGTTTCTTATCGAAATATATGTACTCACTCTTTCACTTCCAATTTAATTCTCTATAAATTTCTACACGTATGAAGAATAACCTTATTAAAATAAGCTTAAGATTATGAGTTGTAGTGTTAAAGAATTACTGGACACGAATCCCTAACTGCGACTCAAATCTATGCTCACCTACAGCAACAGAATTTGAGGGATGAGTAAAGCTGTTGCAAGAATTCTCTGTTTTTTGTGGTAAGTGGTAACATGGTGACTGGTTTTCTTAAACACCCAAGATTATTTATTAGAACTTCAATTCCTCTTTTATTTTTTTTGTCTTTTTCAATTTTCAGTTACTACACTTACCACACAACCGCATATGATAATATTAATAATTCCGAATGAATTTCCTCTTACCAAAATCTTACCACTTACCACACTAAAAAGAACTCTCTCCGGCTTTATCTAAGACAGTAATTTCTTTTACAGCCCATTTCTTTATACTTTGACCGGAAGTTCTTTTACTTATTTTCTCGAATTGATATTTATTTAACACCATCCCAATTTGTCTTGTAATTGCATTAGTTATTTGCTTCTCCTCAAATATTTTTTCTGCAATCTCGGTTGATGTTAAAAATTCCGTTGTTGGATCGTTTTTCTTAATTACCCTGAATCTCCCCAATATCTTTTCTTCTTCAATCACGTCATAAAATGTTACTCTCTGCACGTGCGGCTAAAAATCCCGGTCAATTTAAAGAGAGAAATAATTGAGCCGGAAATACTTTCTTTGTAGATTATAAACTTGTACGCGGCACATTAATTCGTGGATTCGAATATTACAAAGCATTAACAAATCCTTTCGCCCGTGCAGTTTATATAATGTTTCTCGTAAGCGAAGTTCATCCCTTTGAAGATGGCAACGGTAGAATTGCGAGAGTAATGATGAATGCTGAATTAGTAAATCAAAACCAATGCAAGATTATAGTTCCCACAGTTTATCGTGATGATTATTTGCTAACGTTAAAACGAATAACAAATCAAAAGGACCTTGTACTATACGTAGAGATGTTAGCCCGAACCCACACATTTAGTACTATGCTGCATTATGATAATTATGATGATCTCTATAACTATTTGGAATCTCACAATACATTTTACGAACCTGATGAAGGAAGACACTTAATCTTCTATTAATATTTCTGTCTAAAATAATCCGGTTTTTCCGCAAAGAAATTGTCCTCGATAATTTTCCCAACCGTGATTAATTCCTAATTCTCAATTCCTAACCTGGATAAGCCAAAACCAAAAACTTAACGCTAGTTGAACTAAGAAGTCAGAAGAATTTTCATTCTGAATTCTTGCTTCTGATTTCTATTTCAACATATTTAAAATATTCTGCCAATTATTACACGAACTTTTTTGTTAAGGCACTAAATAATCGGGATTCTTGAAAATTTTAAAACAAAAAGCCTCGAAAACGTTTAATTTTCGAGGCTTTTTTGAGCTGGAAATGGGACTCGAACCCGCAACCTGCTGATTACAAACAAGTCGGTTTCTTTAGAAAATAAGCTAAAAACAAAGCTTTCCGTGTCTGAATTGTACAGTACTGTACGGTTGTCTAAATCAATGAACTCTCACAATGATAGTGATTTAAATTCCATAGTTAAAATTAACGAACGTATCCGATATGTCAAACCGGAAATCTGGGGTTTAGTCTGAATCTTTTTGAACCAACGTAGTTTTGCTGAAACCCGCAGGGATCATTTTTTAATGTATGCGTTCAGACCGATCACTAAAGGCTTACCGTCTACGATACATTGAGTTTGGGTGTTTCCATGAGTAGTTGCGACCACTAATGTTTTACCGGATGCACTGGGTGTTGGCTTCTGTAGCTCAATAGTTATGATGAGCTTGTTATCTTCTATTTTTACTTCCATGTCATGGTTCTCCTATTTTTTGTTTACGTTGTTCATTAGACTTGCCCCGATACAAACAACTCTGTGATTGCATGTTATAATGTTTCTTCGTTGGATTTCATTGAATCAGTTTTATTAATTCGTTAAAAGTTTCAGCAACGTTCTTTTCATCGGGTATTGTTGTATACGCTAATGCCGAAAGTTCTGTTTTGTAAATATCTCTCAGCTGTTTCCAAATATTATCAAAGTCGGTAATCAATGGTGATTCCGTGACTGATTTTGTATGCCATCCAGCGGGTTCATCAAATAATTCTTTGTCGTGGTTCACTATTTGATTGAATTGTTGTTTGAAATTTGCTGACTTAATAAATGCGGCACATTCTTCATCTTTCATTAAAAAATATAAGTCGTAAAAGTGTCTGATTTTTTTTGATAGACTTTCTGATGCATTAGCCTCAAAAGAAAATCGAATCAGCGAAACCACCTTCTCGAGCATTGTTTGTTCCTTGTTCAGCACATTTATTTTGAATGGCTGTAAATCGTATTGCTCAACAAATTTCTCATTGTCTGTTTTGGTTAAGAAATCGAACAACAAACTTTTTATAGTAAGTGGTTGAAATGGAAAGGGATTGGCAAAAGAGTTTACTTCTACAATCAGTTTGTTGTTTTTGTTTTTTGCATCTATACTTGCATATTCAAATACTGATTTACGAAATTTTGAACCTTTGCTGGTTACACCCTCCATTTTTATCTCAGTCAGTTCTTTTGTCATTTCTTTTTCAACTGTTCTGATAATGGTTCTTATTTCGTTTCCAGATTTATTGTTTTCGTCAATTATGGCAATGTCAACATCCTCTGAAAAACGGTCTATTAAGCCAAATCCTTTTGATAGTGATGTGCCTCCTTTAAAAACTGTTTCCGATGCATATTTACTTTTCGCTAAACGGCTTAACACAAGCGTTATCCAATAATCTTTTTCTACAAACACTTCGTTGATGCGCAGATTTTGCGATGCAACTCTGACGGTATCTCCAAAAAACTTTATGTCGCTATGCAGCTTCATCTAATATTCCATTTTTCGGCAGTTGACAATATTATGCTTACTCCCGACAATTTATAAACAGTAATCGGATTCAATGATTTGCGAAGTAATTCGGTCAGTGAACTATTTCCATTTTCTTCAACTAATGCCCCCAGAAATGCACGAGTAGCGGGCGGGTATTTCAAAGCCAATCGTATTAAAGTAGCTTTATCCTTTTCTTGTAAATCTTTAATAATGCCTAAAAATCGTTTGCAAGCTGATGCAGTAGTAGTATCCGGTATTTTTTTTATGTACCGTATGGAATCCAAGATTTGCAATAAAGGAATGTTTTCTCTCGTAATTGTGTTTTTTTGTTTGATGAAGGAGATGGTGTAGCGCTCTCGTTTAAACGATGGACGGGTTTCGTTTTTACCTATCTGAATGATATTACTTATTTGTGTGGTTAATCCCAATTGATTGTATATGCTGTAGCCGGTAAGGTAGCCGATGAGTTTACCATTATTTTCTAATAGGTCTTTTACTACTTGAGCTTGGTTGGGCTGTAAGTTGCCGAAGACGGTGGTTTCGGGTTTGTAGAATTTACCCTTTGCCAGTTTTACTATTTTACCGGAGGCTGCCATACGGTTCAAGGTTTTGATGACGGCTTCCTTGCGGTTCACCTTGGTAACAAAATCGGCATAGGTGAACACATAGCCCTTGGGCAATCTGTCTATGGTAAACGCTATGTATTCAACGGTTTTCATGTTCTATATTTCTATTGCAAAGATAGCAAAATGTCCAGTTTATTTGCTAAAAAACTGGACAAATATTTGTCTTTTCATTTGAACTAATTATTAGGTAAAATTTTCATCTCCAATTGCTATTCCCGGAACGATTTTATACAATGGTCCAATGACTTGCCGGCGATTTTACTATTCTATCTCTATCTTATTTATTTCAGCCATCAGCCTATTTGTTTCTGTGAGCGCCACGATTATTTTTTGATAATGTTGAATGTCATCGAATTCAAGTTTACGCCCTTTGCGGTCTTTGAGCCATTTCTGCGCCGGCTGGTATCCGCCAATATAAAAGATCCATGCAATTTCCGGAATGTTGGCAAAGTATTGCGTTTCGTTGATGTAGACTTTACCGTTCTTCTCATGCTGAGCGAAGTCGAAGCGTATTTTGCCTACAACATTATTTCCGTCAATCGGGTATTGGGTAATAAAGTTTTCTACAACGGGACTTTCTAACAAATGTATCTGCCGTAACTCTCCGCCGAGTTTTACTAACTGCCAGAATGTATCCACATCTTTTGGATAAGGAACTCGCGGGAAATCTATTTTCAGAAACTCTTTGTACTTCTCTCTGTAAGTAGGACTGTGTAATACCGCGTAGATGTAATCTAAAATGTCTATCGGTGCAAATGTATCTTTGGTGTCAGTTCGAGCGAAGTCGAGAACTTCGTTGGTGAAGGTTAAGTTTAGTTTCTCTGCTATTCGCTTAACGATTCCTAAGTTGAGGTTGGGTGTTCTTACGGTTGTTTGATCTATGTTTTTTTGATCGTTACTTTCGGAGTAGAGATAGAGAGGAAAAACATATCCATTGTCTAATGTAGATACAATAGACTTGTCAATGATTAATTTTGTAATACTAAACTTACTCAACAAATTATTTCTGATACCTTTCAAACTTACTAAACCAAGATTCTCTTTATCTAAAAAATTGGACATGAGTTTTTCTCTTGCTCGCTCAATTAATTTTGTATCGTAGTTTATATAACGAACATCAAATAATCGATAATTAACTTTTCTTATGTATGATTGACTGGGAAACCTTTGCCGAATAATTTTCTCATCAAAATCAATTAATTCTTTGTCATTACTTGTTGTGATTCCCATTCCATACATCTTAAATAATTCATCTGTTCCAAACCATCTTTCATATTCACCCGCATTTTCAAAGTCTTTATTAACAAAAAAGAAACTGGATTCATTCGCTTCTAATTCTTTCCACAGAATATTTTTGGTGGATTCTTCTTTTAAGACTTCATACTTATATTCACGTTTGCCAAACAATTCATGATGAAATACTTTCCCCAATTCATTTTTCTTCTTCTTTCCGGTCTTTACAAAAATATTGATAGAAACGCCTTGCATAATATCAAATACATTTTGGTCGGCCGAACCATCGGGACAAACTTCTTTTTTCTTTGCATTGCCGTGTAAATCAAGGATGTAAATCTTATCAAAACTTTCAAGCAAGTGCTTCCGCATTTGACGGTGAATAATGCCGTCAATAAAACTATTGTTTGAAATGTAAGCTAAAACGCCGCTGCCATTTTTATCAATAAAATGTTGTCCAAAGCGGATGAACTTTATGTAATCATCTGAAAGCGGTTGTATGTTTCGTTCGTTCAAATCTTTCTTATAATCGGCAGTAAGTTTTTCTATCCACTCACTTTTATTACTACTGCTTACGCTATACGGCGGATTTCCCATTACCACCATTACGGGTGTATCTCTTTTAATATGATTGGCTTCGTTTGCTTCTGTACTTAACCAATTAGCAAACAAGGTTCCGGTGTCGGGATGACTTTCTTCTAAACTGTTCGTGAGGTAAACTCTAAATCGTTGCTCTTTGGTTGGCTTGTATCCGGTTTCCGTTAACAGCAAATCTAATTTCAGATGCGCCATTGCGTAGCTTGCCATCAGCAACTCAAAGCCGTTAAGGCGTGGGAGTAAATGCGTCTCTAAATAATTACTCCAGATTCCTTGCTGCCCTTCAAACTTTTTGTAAATAAGTTTTACCACTTCAGCTAAGAACGTTCCCGTACCAGTTGCGGGATCAAGTATCTGCACGCGGTGAACTTCTTGCTCAACATCTTTTCCTTGCACGTTTACTTTTATTTTGGTCTTGCTGTTATCTGCCAACCCTTGCGGAAGATCAAATTCAGTTTTCAGAATATCATCAACTGCACGGACAATAAAGTTTACTACCGGCTGTGGTGTGTACCAAACGCCGCGAGCCTTACGCAGTTTCGGATCGTACTCGCTCAAGAATGTTTCGTAAAAATGAATGATCGGGTCTTCCATCTTTGTTGACTTGCCATAGTTCGTTAAGATCTCTTCAACGTTACACGCTAAGAAGATTTCAACCAAGCTATCAACGATCCATTTTATACGGTCGTCAATATCGGGTCCGGCGATGTAGCCAAACAGTTTGCGCAAGAATGGATTTGACTTCGGTATCAGCTCAGCAGCTTCTTGCCGGCTGAATGTTGGAAGTGTCGGATCGTGCAATCGCGCGGCGAACATACCATAAGCGATTGTCTGCGCATAAACATCAGCAAAACTTTTCTGAGTAATATCGTGAATGAGTATTTGCTTAAAAGCGTTCATCTGATCTTTGAGTGTGCTGTCTTCGTTATGCGTTTCATCGCTTGTTAAGGCTTGTTCAATAACATCGGAAAGAAGACGCGCTTTGCCAGCCATCATCTCTGCAAGTTTCTTCGGGTTCTTAATTGTCTGCCCAACATGCGTGCAGAAGTCTTTGATGAGATTTGTAAATGCCGCATAGTTATTTGTCAGAGGAGTGATCGCATCATTATGAATTTCAGCAATGGAAATTTTGGTAACGAATTGCCCATCACGGTAAAGATGAAAATCTAAATAATCTGTAAAAAGCAAATTGTTAAGAGATGCTTTGTAGCGGTCGAACTGTTCTTTATTGCCCGCTTTCTTTGCACCATCAAGATCATTGTCGCCTATATCTTTAGCTTCAATAAAACCGATGGGAATCCCGCCTTGGCGGGACAAGTTATCCTTCTTGGTAAGAATATAATCGGGAGCGCCGCAAGATTGTCTCTTCGGCTCGTTGGTTGCGCTGATCTCCGGGGCAAGACTTTCAATCAGCTGTTGCAAGTCGCCGCGAAACGAATGCTCAGTTGCATTGCCAAGTTTATAGCGTTTGCTTACGCTCTCAAGATATTGTTCTACTGTCATTACACTCCCTAAGAAATTCGTTTAGTAAAGATAAGCGATTCAAGAGTTTAAATTAAAACAGCAAAACGATAAAAAATAATAAAGGTAAAATTGACCCGCCGATTAAAATAAATAATAAGTAACCTTTCGCTGGTACCCAGCATTTAAAGGTCAATGAAACGTTCGGAAATCCACGGGAACTATTAAATTATAAATTAAAGGAGAGCAAATAAAATGGCACATCATAATTATCCAAAGGACAGAAAAAAGAAATCAAACACTTCATATGCAAAATCAACTCAGCTATTAAACTTAGTGGGAGCTGATAAATTCAGAGAAATATTTTCACGAGTAGGAATGTATTTGGCGGCTAAGGAGCTATCGAAAGAGCTTGGGACGTACGTTTCACCATATTTATGCAGACACATCCGGAGGTACAAGTTAAATGAAAAAGAAAATTGTCTTTAAGATTAAATCGTTATCAAAGGCAGAAGCTGTCTATCTGAAAAAATTAGGTGAGCTGAGTCCATAAGCTATTAGTATAAATACAGGCGGACAGGTTATTTAAGTTTAAAAGAACTATCTGTGGACGTTAAGTCATAATTTTATCGATGGTTTGAATCTACTGGAAATGTTTGTCCAAATTAAATTTTTAATTACCTCGTTTTGGACGGATGTGATATCTTATGAGAAATCATCTTATAAAAAATACCCCCCATTATTTTGTTTTTTTTATCTCTCCAAACTTTTTGTTTAATATTGGAAGCCTAACGTAATTGCAAAACCAGTCGGATTGACTAAGAATTTATTTCCATCAACATTGCCCTCGCTATGGGTAGCAAAATAATATCGTGGTTCGACAAAAATCTTTCCAATCAAAATTCTTCCAAAAATAGAAAAGAAAAAATTGCCGCCATTCTTTTGATCCGAACTACTTGTTAAAGAAGGGAAAAGACCTCCGGATGATTTCTGATAAGTTACACTGTAAAAGTATAAATAATATCCCGCTCCAATACCGGCATAGATCCTTGTATCCGCATCCGGAATTTGTGCCAGCTGATATCCAAAGTTAATATGCAGAGGCAAAAGCAGCATTAGCTGATCGCTGATGTTTGGCTTGGGTTCTTCAAAAATATCAAACGTTTTTTTTTGATATAAATCAATATCACCGCTTAAGAAAAAATTATATTTGTTAAACTCAGTAATACCGTCAACACCTATTAATAAACCGTTATTCAAACCGTTACTTGGACTATAAAAACCAAATTTACCGCTGTAAAACTGGGAAAGATTTGCGGAAGTATTTTTTTCTGAATCTTTTCCCAGTGCAAAACTATTAATAGTTAATAGAGTCGCGACAGAAACGATCACAAAAAAAGGTTTTAACATTTTAACTCCATATTTTATTATAACTTTTGTTTTTTATAATATACATTAAACGTTACAGGAAATCAATTTGCAAAAAAGGAAAACGCGGCTATTGAGATAACCGAACTTAAAATAAAGTCGATTCTATTTTTCGCTTCCAAATATTTTATACACACCATTGAGCGATAATTAAATTTTCCGATGTTAAAAATCATAGTGCCAAATTACACGGTTTGGCACTACTTTAATTTAGATTTATAGCACGCTGATAGCTCGTTATAAAAGCATAATAATGTATGCCCTTCTAACATTGTTTCAAAAGAATCATCTTCTTTCTAATTGGTAAATATTCCCTGACGTCTATTGAGTAGAAATAAATTCACGTTGCTATTTACCGACTTCTTCTTTTCGTTATAAAAATATCTTTAATTCATATTTGCTAAAATGAAGATCTCCGTAGCAGCATTAACCTGAGTGGATGATACTCCAGTCAAGGAAGTTTGAACAAGTGTTTTTACAGAATTAGAAAAGCTTAAATAAGCAGCAATGATCATATCGGTTGAAGCGGATGCTCCGACAGAAGCGTTTAAGATTGCTTTCGCTCCGCCCGCACCTTGGATATTAGCTTCAATCGTATCAATGATAGTTGCTTGAAAGCTAAACGTAAGTTTTAATTGTGCTACAACTGCTGAGTTATATTGAGCAAATGCTGTAATTATTTGATCAATAGTTACAGAACTCTTAATCGAACTTGATAAAGTAACACCAGCTGATGCAACAGCGCTAACCTGTGAACTTGATGCGCCTGTTTCCTGGAATTTAGCTTCCATTGCTTGCCTGATAACAAATGCGATCCTCAAATAATTGCTTTTTGCGCACGCAACATATGTTTGAGAAGACATACTTGCTGTCGCGTTTATAAAAACTCTGGAAGTTATTTCCGATAACTTTGCATAGCTCTCTGCTTTAACATTTGCATTAGCATAAGCGGAAATAATAGTGGTTTGATAAATGCTAAATTTATTTTCAGCGTTGCTTTGAGAGTCTCCGGCAATATACAGTGCTTCTTCGAATGATACCTGTGCTTGGGCTTTTGTGTTTGCTATCGTTTGGAGCTGGGCGCTTGTAATTCCGAAATAAGCATTACTTGAAGCTTGAGTATGTGCTTGCTGTCTGACCTCTAAAGCGTTAATAAACTGATCTTGCATGCTTGCATTCCCTCTAATTTGCGCAGCAACTTCTGAATTTACGTAGAACTGCACATCCAATTGTGAAACAGTATTAATTTTTCCTGAAGCCTTTAACCTTGTATAAACTTCCGCTTCTGCAGTTGTTTCTACATTCAATGGTTGTGCATAAACTGTCGTTCCACTTTTGACTTCTGAAGAAACTACAGCTTTCCATTCTGATGTACCTTTAGCAGCAGCAACAACTAAATTTTTAACGCCGCTTAGTTTTGTTTCAACTGTAAATTTTCCATCAACATCTGTCTGAACACTTTGCGTCGAAACAGTATTTAATGAGCCGTTTGCTTGTACTTCGGCAATAATAACTGTCGCTCCTTGAATTCCACTGGTATTCGATTCAACCGCTTGCCCCTTCCCAAGTGTTTTGGAAAGACCATCGCTATCGTTCACACTACCGGATACTTTTGATGTACCACCCCCGCTAGAATCTACCGGGTTATTGTCCTTGTTACATGCCGTCAACCCTAAAAAAATAAAAACCGCAAGGAAATAAGTGAGTTCCTTAGTGAATTTTTTTATACGTAACATAATATTTATCCTTTTAAATTTGTTATTAAATTTTTCAATACAACCTATTACTAAATGAAAATTTGTTCGTGTTATGAATCAATCGTTAGATGTAAAGCACATATGAATAGAATACCCACGCAGATTTTATACTGAGATAAAACACATGTAATCAATTACCACGATTAGTTTTTAATAAATTGAAGATGATTTTTATTTCAAAAGTATCATCTTCTTTAATTCAACAAATCTTGCAGACTGCCCCGCTGCCGCACTTGCTTCAATTCTATAAATATAAATTCCACTGGCGAGTGTAGAGTGTGAAGTTCCCGAATTGGCAAGCGAGAATGTAGAATGATGGATCCCGGCTTCTTCCTCTTTATTCACAAGAGTTGCAACTTCTCTACCTAATAGATCATAAACTTTCAGAACAACAAAACCGCTAACCGGCAACTGATAACTAATAACTGTTTCCGGATTAAATGGATTTGGGAAGTTCTGTTCGAGAACAAAGTTTAACGGGGCATCAAAATTAATTTCAACAGCATTCGAGTATTCGAACGCTCCGTCAAAATCAATTAACTTTAATCTGTATTGCAATTTTCCGGCTTGTGGATCCTTGTCTTCAAACGAATATTTTTTTGGTGAATTGCTGTTCCCATATCCTTGAACGAAACCAATCTTCTCCCATTCCGATTTTTGACTTCTGATTTCTGACTTCAGTTTTTGAATTTCAAACCCGTAACTACTCACCTCTGTGGCTGTTTGCCATTCTAAGTTTACAGATTTATTTTGAACTAAAGCTGTGAATGAAGTTAGTTCGACAGGGAGTGGTTGGTTACCTGTTGTTATTCCAAGAAATGTTATCACGGTTTGGTTCCCGCCGGTAATATAACCACCATCTATCGGCATGTCCGCCCCCGCTGTGTGACTTGGATTTGCCCCTGATGCGACATCATACACAATGAGTAAATTCTCCGATGTGGAGGGAGAATAGCTCAAAACAGAAAACTGGACGCTCTGTGTAGTTGTACCTCCAAAGTATCTTGTTTGGTCAAGTTGGATATCTCCGCCATCAATAACGTTGTTCTCGTTCACATCTCGATACAGTTTTGCTGTTTGCACATCAGTATTAGTGGCTGTTCCTGTTCTATCCACCTTGATATAGTTAATTATGGGAGAGAGAGAGATTACAGAAAAAGATAAACTCACAATCGGGGTTGATGTGCCTGGCGAAAAAGTAAAAGAAGTTGGTGGTAGGGTTAAATCAGTTCCTGTAACAGTTACTGTTCCTTGTGCATACACTGAAAAACTCATAATTAGTATGCAATAAAAAAATATCATGAGTTTCATAACGGTTCATCATGTGTTGTGTGATAATCTATTGCTGAAATGCTTGGCATATTCCACGTAGGAGTTGGGTCTCTGTCAATATTAACTTCAAAATCATAAACCTGAATTGGAAATTTTCCGAAGAGTTGGGAAGAGAAGTAGAAAAATAAACCAAGTGAGATTGTTCTTGTTATCTTCATTACGTTTTTTATTAATCGTAAAGCGTCGAGAATAAATTTCTCGACGCTTAGAATGTACATACTTCACTAAATAAAGTCAACCACTATTTAATGAGATTCATCTTTAGTGTTTTTACGTATTCGCTTGAATTAATCCTATACAGATAGACACCCGTTGTTAGTTTACTTGCGTCAAATTTAACCGAGTAATTTCCGGCAGGTCTAAAACCATTAAGAAGCGTAGCAACTTTTTCACCAAGGAGGTTAAATATTTCTAAACTTACAACACCATCTTTAGCTAAAGAAAAGTTAATTACTGTTGATGGGTTGAATGGATTTGGATAATTCTGTTCTAACTTAAACGCTGTTGGAATCGAAGTTACTGTGTTCGAATTATTGCTCGACTTAGCTAATGCTTTTGTCCATTCATTAAACGTTCTTGTTACTATTACTGCAAAGTCTCCTCTGCTTACTATTTCATTCGGTTTAAAAGATGCATGCATAGTTGGTGCTAAGTCATATGGACCTTGTGTCATTGTGAAGTATGCATTTATTAAATTCAAGTTGAGGGCTAATTGTACATATCCTCTTAGGTTGGATGGAATATCTGCATTATCATCAAGAGTGATTACTTGACTATTGAAGGTTACTTTTACTTGAGTTCCTGCAAGCGAATCTGCTTTTAATTGCAATCCTAAACTTTGAATAAAAGAATAAGAAACATCTATTCTTTTAACGCTGGCGTCCGGTGAAAATACTCCTGTACTTGTAGGAAGCATAACACCTTTAAGTACCTGAAATCTATCTCTAATAGCAGCGCCTTTAGCTGTTACAGATTCAACTAACAATTGTTGATCAAAACTGACATCGTTAATATTAATGGTACCGTTTGTTGGAAGATATTGTCTGATTGCTTGACCCATCATAAAATATTTTGCCATATCTATTCTTTTTAAAGGATCATTAGGCATATACATTCCACTTGAAAATCCATCTACTAATCTAGAAGAGACAGCTAATTTTATAGAATTTTCTGCCGGATGGCCGCTTATATCATTCAATCCTGTATGACCTAAAAATGTTAAGTATTTAACTTTACCATGAATAGTTTCATCAAATGAAACACCGCTTGTTGGGTTTGCAACATCACCACGTAAACCTCTTAACTCAACAATCCATGCGCCTACCATTGGATTTGTAACCGATACTGTTCTTTGAAATTCAATTGCAAATAAAATTGGTACTCCTGATGAATACTCTGTGCCATTAGGTGAAATCACAACTAAGTTAACTGGATTGCCGGTTTGACCTAAGAGACCATAAAGTTCATCAATACTTACTTCAATTGCTGATGTTCCTGAACTTACATCAAAGGAATATTTATTTTCGGTTGGGGATAATACCGGTTCAGTAGTATAATCAATTGTAAAATCTTGATATATAGAAGAATTATTTACATTGCTATTAAACTGTTGATATATATTTGCTAGTGAGTTATAAGTTCTGTTATTCATTATATAATCAACAGCTGCATAAACATTAACATAACCGGCGCCAATTTCCCAAGATTCATAATGGGGCATATTCGTTGCAGTTTTTTGAAGAATATCTTTTACTTTCGCAGGGGATAAAGTTTTATCAGCTTCTAACATAAGAGCTACAATTCCTGCGGTGTGCGGAGTTGCCATTGAAGTACCACTCATTGTAGTATAGAACGGTAAGTATGCGGGTTCAATTGTAGTGGCATCAACATCTGCTCCAAGAGAAGATACAGGTGCTAATACTCTGGTTGAAACTATATCAACACCGGGCGCTGTTATAGTTGGTTTATTCTCATAGGTCCATGTCTCGCCATCAATTTCAAAAGTACTTGTTTGACCTTTAACACCACGTGAAGAAAAATCTGCTAATCTACCAAACTTATCACCTGCTGCAACAGTTATAACCCAGGGTGCACCATAAGGTGAATTAGTATTTTCTCCGGGTCCACTGTTACCAGCTGCAAAGAGGACTACAATTCCACGATCATAAGCAATTTTTGATGCTATATTAATTGGATCGTAAGGATCGAATGAACCGGAAGAGCCCCATGAATTTGTTATCACTCTAATATTATATAAAAATTGATTTGATACTGCGTAATCAAATCCACCGATACCATCAAGAACAAATAATGCTGCACCGGAACCATATCCTACTAAACTTGCACCAGGAGCAACACCTTCGTACTTTCCTGCTGATTTTGTTCCTGTACCTCCAACCATTCCAGTTACGTGTGTTCCATGTCCTGAATTGTTATCTGTACTGGGAATGTTTTCAAGATAAACAATTGGAAGAAGTGCATCGTATGCATGAGGATTAGTTGAACCCATAGCATTTTGAATTAAATGAGTTCCGAATTTTATATCTTCATGTAAACCATCAACACCACTATCATTGATTAAAACTGTGACGCCTTTGCCGGAGACCGGGAATCCCCCGTTTTTAGAAGTTATTGTTTGATCTTTTCTAAGTCTTTTTACTCCGGTAAGAGCTGTTGCATCAAAATTATAGTAATCTAGTTTTTTGTTCAGGTATATAGATTTTATTTGTGAATTCCGTGCTAAAGAATTTATTTGAGTTGGTGTTACTATAGCGCCAACCATCGGAAGTGATTTGAAACTGAACGCGTTAAGTATACCCAATTGCTTGAGTGCGGCTATCTGTAATGCCGATGGAGCTGTATTACCATTAAAAGTTATTACAACTTCAAGTTGTGATGCACCGCCAAGGATAGTATTTTGTATTTTGTTGTCAATTTTTGGTTGTGCTGATAAGAGAATTGCTGAAGAGAGGAAGAGAATAAAGGAAAGAACGATTCGTACAATGCTTTTCATTTTAGTATTCCTAAGATGTTATAAAAATTTGTATGTAAAGATATTGATGCAATAATTTTTATAATAGAGCGTATTTCGTGATTTTAAAGTAACCATTCGTGTTGCATCTTTGTAACGGTTTCGATGGCAAGAATTTGATTTGAAGTCTAACATAATTGTAGTAGATAAGTATATTAAAATTTGTTCTATCTGTTTTATTTAGTAACACATCTTACGCAGTTTTGGTTAAAGCTGATTGTTTATTGGGTTATTTAATCCGCGACTTAAAAGTCGTGGCTATTGAAAATTTGAATTGAATAGCCACAGTTTTTAGATAGTGGAAGAGAATCTCTCGTTTCTATTTTGGGACTTTAGTCCCATTTGCGAAAGGTACTTACTAATTAATTCTTAAGATTTTCTAACGCATATCTAAGATCTAAAAATTCGGTTGACTTATCGAAGAAAAAAGAAACTCCTTTTTCCGAGGCTTCTTTTCTGTATGAAGGCAAGTTATGGTTGGTAAGAATTAAAATTATCGGCGTATAAGTTGATCTGTCAATTGAGTCAATTATATCGAATGCGGTACCATCGGGTAATTGAATATCTAATAAGAGTACTTCAGGAGTCTCAGTTGAAATCATATCTTTTGTTTGAACTAAATTTTCAGCTTGAAGCACTTTTGTAAACTTAGTATTTGTGCTTATAAGTCTTAAAACTCTATCCCTAATTTCTTTTGAGTCATCAACAATTAGTATCTTCATATTCAAATCCTATTCTTAATATTAATGATAATATTTTTGATATTAATTAATTAGAGCGATTCATTTGTTTTTTGTGCCAAATAAATATTGGCATAGATGCCACAATTATTGGGGCATGAATTGTTTTTTTTAGTCGGTTGTCGGTAAAATAATTTACGCTTAATATTCTATCACAAAAAAGTAAAATTGCTTTGCTGAATTTATTCAATGAGGCTATTTTCAATTGCATATCGAACTATCTCTGCATTTGAACTAAAATTCATTTTTTCCATCATCCGGGAGCGATAAGAGGTTATTGTATTCACGCTCAGAATCAGTTCTTCAGCAATCTGCCCTACCGATTTACCTTTAGCAATCAGGCGGAAAATTTCAAATTCCCGGTTAGATAGGGTTTCGTGTGGTAATTTGCCAAGTTCTTTATCGAAATTAATAGCCAGATATTCTGCGAGTGAGGCGCTTATATACCTTCCGCCACCCATAATCTTTTTAATAGCGGTTACCAATTCTTTTGCAGCGGCTTCTTTCGATAAATAACCGGAAGCGCCTGCTTTTAATGCTCTTAAAGCAAATCTTTCTTCCGGATGCATACTCAAGATCAGGATTCGAATATGGTCGTTCAGTTTTTTGATATCGCCAATAATATCTAAACCGCTTCTTCCAGGTATCGTAATATCCAATACAACTAAATCTACTTCCGTTTCTTCCAGCAATTTAAAGAGTTCTGTAGCATTGCTTGCCTCGCCGACTAATTGTATCCCGGGTTCTTTGAGAAGAACTTTTTTTAATCCTTCACGCACCAATTCATGGTCATCAACAATTACTATTCTCATTGCATCCTCTCAATTTTATTTAATATTTTTCCGTTGGTGAAAGAGGTACTTCAAAAAAAACTTTTGTTCCTCCACCTTCTCTGCCTTCAATAAAAACTCTTCCCCCAATAAATTTTGCTCTTTCTTTCATTCCAATAATTCCAATGGACGTAATATTGAAAAGTTGTTCTTCTGAAATTCCTTTACCATTATCTTCAACTTCTAAAAGTAATTTGTCTCCTAACAATTGTACTTTTGCCGTAACTTGTGAAGCGCCTGAATGACGGGCAACATTTGTTAGTGTTTCTTGAAAAATACGGAAGACGGCGGTTGCTTTATCTTTTCCTAAATCAATCTTTTGGAGATTGCTATTAAAAACACAACGAACCTTATGCCTTTTTTCAAACTCTTTTGCGTGCCATTCTAAAGCTGCAATTAATCCTAGGTGATCTAAAATATCAGGTCTAAGTTCAGTTGCAATATTTCTTACGGTGATGATAAGACGATCAGCCATTTTTTCAATTTGTATTAATTGCTCGGTTATTTCTTCTTTAGATAGTTTTGGATTCACCTGTAAATCGTCTTGCATCAAAGTCAGATCCATTTTAATGGCGGTTAATACCTGTCCTAGCTCATCATGAAGTTCTCTCGCTATGTACGAGCGCTCCTCTTCTCTTGCTGTTTCCAGGCTTGCCGAAAGAGCTCTCAACTTTTCTCTGGAATTAATTAATGCATTCTCTACTCTTTTAAATTCCGTTATATCCAAGCACGAACCATAAATGGTTTTTGCATATCCTTCAGAATCGTCCAGAACAATTCCCTTTGTATATAAAATACGAGTTTCACCATCCGGTCTGATTATTCTTTCATAGTGTTCGAAAGATTCATGTGATTTGCTTGCATGGTTAATATTTGCAAGAATTTTATTAGAGTCCTCAGGGTGGACCAATTTTAAAATTGATTCAAACTTCCCGTCAAAATTCTCCTGTTGGAGTCCATATATTTGATAAAGTTCGGGAGAGCAATTTAATCTATCTGTTTCTAAATCCCATTCCCAACTTCCCAGATGAGCAATTTCCTCCGCATGGTTCATCATTAATTTGTTTTTTTTGAGCGCCTGTTCACTGAGTTTTCTTTCTGTAACGTCACGAAAAACGCTTAGCAACAACGCGTTACTTGTTTCTACGTCAACAAATGTGTATGTGCCGTCAAGGTACACAGTTTTACATGAAGGAAGTATAATCTTCTGTTCAAGATGCGCCGGGAAGTTTCTTTCGTTGAAGCGAGTCTGATAGTTTCGAAGTATATTCTCTTTATTCTTCTCTCCCCTATAAGTGACAGTGATCGGTTGTTCTATTAGGTCTTGAGCTTTCATTTCAATTAAGTTACAAAACGCTTCGTTGACAGCAATAATGATTCCAATCTGATCTGTTAGTCGCATTCCCTCTGCGGAGTTTTCCCAGACAGATCGGAAGCGGATTTCGGATGAGCGCTGCGCTTTCTCCGCTTCCTTGAGCTTGGTTATATCTGTTAGAGTACCTTCATAATATAGCATACCGTGCTTATCAGCCAGGAGATGAGCATTCTCTCTCACAGTCAATGGACTACCATCTTTACGTTTAAGGTGAAGCTCGTTGCTGCGTAATTTGCCGCTGACTTCAAGTTTTTGGATCCAGAGTGTTCTTTCCAATGGATTCATATACAATTCGTTCACAATATCAGCAGCTAAAAGCTCTTCCTTGGAATTGTAGCCAAGCATTTGGACTAATGTTTCATTTACATTCACAAGTTTGCCGTCTGGTGTGCTAAGGTATATCCCATCAGGAACATTTTCGAACAACCAACTGAATTTTGCTTCAGATTCACGCAACGCTTCTTCAGCTCGTTTGCGTTCAGTAATGTCATGAGCAACTCCAATTAGTCCTAAAAGTTTGCCTTCTTTATCGTTTATAACTGTTGTAGAAAGATAAATCGGGAATTCACTCCCGTCTTTTCTTTTATTCCACAATTCACCTTTCCAACCTCCGCGTAATGTGGCTGGTATTATTTCGCCAACTAATTCCGGTGGATTGTTCAGCGAACGTAGTATGCTAATATGTTTTCCATTCAATTCATTTTCATTGTAACAATAAGTTTTCAATAGTGCTTCGTTGACGAACAGAATTTTGTCTTCCATATCAGTGATAACAACAGATTCATTTACGCTTCGTAAAGAGAGAGCAAGCATTGCAATTTCTTTTTCCGCCTGTTTGCGCTCAGTTATATCTCTTATGCTTCCTTGCGCAATATACTTCCCTTCTTGCGTAATCAACCTACCGTTGATTTCTACATCTACAAGATGACCGTCCTTATGGAAAATTTGAGTACCGAAATTGGAAACTTCTTTGTGTTGGAATACGTTTTTAATCTGCATAAATAATTTTATCAGATCTTTCTTTTGAACAAATTTTGTAAATGACTTGCCAATGACTTCCTCAACTTTATAACCCAAAACTCTTTCCACACTTTCGTTAATGAAAAGCAGTTTACCTGATTTATTAAGAGTAAAAATAACGTCTACTGTTGACTGTGTAATGGTTTTATACTTCTCTTCGCTCTCGCGCAGAGCGACCTCCGCTTTCTTGCGCTCCGTAATCTCATTGTTCAAATCCTTATTAATGATCTCTAAAGCATTCTTCGCCTCTGTTGCATCTTCCATCAGATTCGAAACTGATTTATGAGAGGCAATTAATTTTTTATTAGCAATAATCAATTCGGCCGTGCGCTCAATTACTTTTTGTTCAAGTTCTTCGTTCAGTTTTTTGATTTTTTCACGGTCTTCCTTTATAAGTCCTTCTTTTTCCTGTATATATGCTTCTCCGATTATGCCCATTGCAATATCCAAAAAAAGATTCATCCCATTTAATGATGAAAGCAATTCAGCACTACTTCCATATTCCTGTTGCAGATAAGGGGTAAGGTAATTTCTTACCAGCGCAATCACTTCAAACCACGATTTAAAATCAAGCCCCATCTTTGCATAAGCAATACCCTGCTCAATCTGATATTCAATATATGGCTGCCAGTTGTCATTTATAATTGCATCTTTCTGAAGTTCTCTCGACAACTTATTTCTCGCTGCTGAAACTTCTTTAGGAATATCTCTGATAAGTTCTCCAAAAACGGGATGGTTTATTAAATCCTCCGTAGCTTTTTTAGAAAACTCCTCCTCATATTTTTCATAAACGGTGTAGTAAGCAAATATTTCCTGCTTCTCCTTTTTAGATAAAACTGGAATAAGTTTTTTCATTGTGCCCTCGGTTGAAGTTGGCATTATCCGTTCAGTTTTATTCATTGTATTATTTTTCATATTACATCCTTAAACAATTAAATATACCGAGTAAACAGCCGGTAAAATAATAGCTACTATGATCGCCGGAAGATAAAGAAGGCCTTGAATCCTGTCATAACCCCAGTCTGTTTTAATATAGCCAGCCAAAATAAGACTAGTACTTAGACTTATTAAGATGGTTGTAAAAACAGAGGTAGAAGAGATGTAATAAACTAAATCTTTTTTCCTTCCAACAAAGGTATAGGTAAAATTTAAAAACCAAAAAGTTGGTGCCAGACTCATTATTGAATTAATTTTAATAAGAGGCATAATATATTCTGAAGGCAGAGGTTGGCGTAGAATAATTTCGTTAATGATCCAAAGTGTTGAATTTGTTGAGTAGAGCAGAAATGAGTTGTTTACAGGCCATTCTTTCCTGTTAATAAATATATAACTCCATGCAACCCCATTAAATAAAAGTGCGACTATTGGTATGATGGAATACGTATTCATTATTTGTATAAATAATATGAGATATTATTTATAGTAAATATATATAAGTCACCTCGTAAAAGCTAATTTAATGAATATCGGGTCTCTTAAATATTTTCAACTAAGTTTGGTTTTAGATTATCGATGATTTCTTTATAAACTTTTCAACTTTCACTAGTGTAGTGCCCCTAACACATCTTTACATTTAATCCACTTAGCAATAATAGTATCAGCATCTTTAGTCCAAATATAAACTTTAGGGTTTTCATTATGCACTGCAATAAAGTTGAGAATAGCGTTATCTAATTCTTCAGTGTTGTTGAAACTGCTTCTCCGTATCATCTTCTCAGTTATTTTGCTAAAAAATCTTTCTACCATGTTCAACCTCGAAGCAGAGGTGGTGTGAAATGAATATGGAATCTTGGATGTTTACTCAACCATAATTTTACTTCATCCGTCTTATGCGTACTGTAGTTGTCTGCTATAATATGGACATCTAAATCTGTAGCGATTTGTTTATCTATCGTACAGAGAAACTTGAGAAACTCTTTGTGGGTGTGTCTCTCATGCATTCTCCAATAACACTTCCATCATACATATTCAATGCAGCAAATAATGTAGAGGTTCCGTTTCTCTTATAGTCGTGAGTCATCGTTCCTAATCTCTCTTTTTTCATTGGTAGACCCGGTTGTGTTCAGTCGAGTGCTTGTGTTTGACTTTTTTCGTCAACAGAAAATACCAATGCTTTTGGTGGCGGATTCATGTATAACCCAACAATATCTGTAACTTTTTCTATGAATTTCTTATCCTTGCTTACCTTGAAACCTTTTACCAAATGAGGTTTAAGATTGTACTTTTTCCATATCCGTTGAATAGTCATCTTGGAGACTCCCTGTTGCTCTGCCATTGTCCTGTTGCTCCAGTGAGTAGCACCTTTAGGGGTTGTCTGTAATGTTGCCTCAACAATTTGTTTTTCTTTAACTGCATCGATCTGTGGTTTTCTCCCTGGTCTGGTCGCATCTTTCAGTAATCCGGCGACACCCTGTTCTTTATAACGCTTGAGCCAAACATCTATGGTCGGTCTGCTGACTTTTAGATCTTTTGACATTTTTACTTTACTATGTCCTGCTTGCTGGGCAAGTACTATTTTTGCCCGCATTACTACTTTCTGTGCAGTATTTCTTCCCGATATCAATTTATTTAATGCAGTTTTATTCATCATTATCTCTTTTGTTTTGTGTTACAAAGATAATGATTTTTTATCTCATTGTAAAGCTATTTCTGTGGCACTACACTAGTATTTCTCGGTTTTTTGTGAAAAAAATTTATTACCAGAACTCTCCCTATCTAAGAATTTTTTCGGTTTATGCCTTCTGCTTTTTCTTCCTCCCTCATTATTAGCGCAGTCACTGCTTCTTTGAGCATCTTGTTAAAAACCGGTTTAGTTAGAAAAAGGTCTGCGCCGGACTCCATTGCAGCTTGCCGGGTCTTCATCTGTGCATGAGCGGTTAAACAAATAATGGGTATGCCGTCATATGTGGGAGATTCTTTAATTTCTTTCATTAAGTCCAACCCATGTTTATTTCCCTTTATGGATATATCCATAATTATTATGTCGTATTTCGTAGAGCTGTGTTTATCATAATATTCTTCAGCGGATTCACAAAGATCAATTTGATAATCACTTTGAAAGATCTTTCTCATTACATTTTGTGTTATTACATCATCCTCTACAATTAACATTCTTTTCATATTTGTACTCAAATTAGTTGTTCTTAAAAATTACTCTAAAAGTTGAACCAACATTCTTTTCGCTTTCAACTTCAATTGCGGCATTGTTTATATCGCAATATTTTTTTACGAGCGCTAATCCCAATCCGTTACCTTCATAAGACCTGGAATACCCTTGTTCTTCTTGAACAAACGGCTCGAATAAATGTGGCAGAAAATTCTTACTTATCCCAACTCCTGTATCTTTTACTTCAACTACAATGTTGCCTTCATCATTTTTTCTTAAGAGAATTTCTACAGTTCCTTTCTTTGTGAACTTAATAGCATTATCAATTAGGTTGGCAAAGATTTGCGTAATGCAATATTCATCAGCATCTACTTTTGATTCCACAACTTCACTCTTATAAATAAAACCAAGCCCCTGTTGCTTTGCAACGCGATAGAATTCGTCATACATTTTTTTTAAGACTTGTGCATCAAGATCTATTTTTTCAAACAAAGGTTTATAAACTCCGGTTTGCAGTTCCGACATATTGAGAATTAAGTCAACTGTCCTTATTATTCTATTTGATGCAATATTAATACTCTCAAAGCTGTCGCGTGTATCGGCGTCCATTTTTTCACCAAATGATTCATTGAGGTAATTAGTATTTCCCACTATTCCATTCAGCGGGGTTCTAATTTCGTGTGACATTTGCGCAAGAAATTCTGATTTCATTTTGTCGGATTGTTCAGCTATTTCTTTTGCGTTTTGCATTTTACGTTCGGCTTCTTTTCGTTGGGTCAGATCTACATACATACCATATATACCAACCGCTTCATCATTTACTATCACAGGAATCCCAACGATTTGAACATACACAAAAGATCCATCCTTTTTTAATCGGTAACTTTCTCTATTTACCTGGTTACCCGCTCGCGTTTGATCTGAAAAACTTTTGCCTTCATCTTCCAACTCGGATGGAACTATCAATGCATCAAGTGACTTCCCCTCACATTCTTTGCTGGTATAACCGAACAGCGCAGAAAACGCTTCATTGAGATTAACAACTTTATCTTGGTTATCTAATAAAGCAATTGCCATCGGTGAGTTTTCAAACAATTGTGCTAATCTGTTTTTTTGATAAATAGTTTCTTGCTCGGCAATCAAACGTTCGGTAATGTCTTGGCCTTGTGCAATAGTAGCAACCCGCGTTTTCCCGTCAGCACCTAATACTGAAGCTGAATTCCAAAGAACTACACGTACATTACCATCAGCCTGAAGAATGTTTATTTCTACTGTTTTCCAATGTTGCCCCTTCTGTGCTTTGCTGATCAGTTCCATCGAACTTTCTACTTTTTCGGGTGGGAAAAGAATTTCAAGTGACTGTCCAACAACCTCTTTTGCACTTCTACCGGTAAGTAATTCAAAAGCCGGATTGAAACGGGTAATGTTAAATTGTGTGTCCCAAACTATTACCGGTGCATTTGCATACTTAAATAAGTTTTCTAGATATTCGTTTGCTTCACGTTCAGCTTCCTCTGCTTCTTTTCGTTTGGACTCACTTTGAATAAATTCCATTGCGAAGGAAATATCCGATGACATTTCATCGAGCAGTTTTATTTCCTCATCATGAAAAAATCTTTTTTCGCTTGCATAGAAATTTATTACACCACCGACCTTTCCAAAAACTTTTAATGGAAAAGCAGCATAAGAGTTGTATCCAGACAGCAAAGCCTCCTCGTTCCAAGAAAGCATCTCGTTATCGTTTACAATATCATTTACAAAAATATACTGCCCTGTTTTAATAATTTTTGCCGTTGGTCCGTTACTTGGTTTGTCATCGTTCAAATCAATATCAATTGTATTTAAATAATCATCTGTCATTCCACCGGAAGCTGCTACATCAATTTTGTTTGTTTCCGGATTTACAACTCCAATCCACACCATACTGAACTTACCGTCTTCTATAGCAATGCGGCATGTTTCTTTAAATAAAATATCTCTATCATGGATTCTGACAATTGACTGGTTAATATTGCTAAGAACAGAGTAAATACGGTTAAGGCTTTTAATTTTTTCTTCGGCATTTTTTCGTTCTGTTATATCGCTTATGATATGAACCGCACCCAAAAGTTTTCTATCTTTATCAAATATTGGATCAACAACAACTTCCAACCAATTGTCATTTAATGGAAGAATCATGGTCTCTCTTTGTAAACTTTTCTTCATCTGTACAATTGGGCAGCCGGTTATTGGTTCATTAATCCCGTGCACAACTTCCCAGCAGTGATGACCCACAATATCCTCATTCGTTTTACCAAGCAACTTTGTTGTAGCTTCATTGATTTGCAAAATTTTAGCGTTGTTATCAAAAAGCATAACTGAATCTTTCATTGCATCGAATGTAGTTTGCCAGTGTATTGACGCTTGCTGCAGTACTTCTTCGGCATGTATACGAGTTTGTATTTCTTCTTTAAGCAATCGGTTCTTTAAGATCATTTCAATACGTGAAGAACGAAGGTAATATGTAAGAGGTATCCAGACTATCAACAACACAACAAATGCTATAATAAATGCAATTATGTTTTGGCTTGTTTTATTTTTCAGCAGTTCATCTCTTTCAATGTTTTGTTGATTGAGAACTCTGATAAATATATCAAGACCCTCAGCATAACGAGATTTTTCACGCTCGTATTCTTCGCTGAAGAGTATGTTCTTCTCTTCAAGTTGATCTCCTTTTGTAATGAGATCTAAAGCCCTATGTTCCAGCCCCACGAGCTTAACATTAGCCGAATCAAGCATAACAATTCCTCTATGAACTGCTTCGGACGGTTCAAGACGAATCACTTTCTTGATGACACTATTGAGTTTAGGTTCGAAGAAATGATAGCGTTTCACCCATTTGAGATCACCTGTTTTAGTGGCAAGCCGCGCAGAACTCGTTAGAACTTCATCAAGATGACGGATGTCGCCTGCACATTCAGTCAGTGTTTTGGCATGCTTGGATTGTTCAAGAACTTCTTGCAGCGACATATAAGTTTGATATCCGACCCACGATATTACAAGTGCAGAGCAAACTACAGAAAACAGCAAAATTTGATCTGACTTTCTGATTTTATTGAGAATGTATTCTTTCATAGAGCCGTTTCCTTATAATCCTTTAAGAAAAAAATGTGACACTTTCAACGATAGCATTTCCTTTTCTTCTAATTCCTTTTTTATTTCTTCGTATCAGATAGACAACTATTCCCCCTGCTTGGACAAAGTAAAATAAAACTTACTCCCTTTTCCTTCTTCACTTTCAACCCAAATTCTACCGCCATGTTTTTCTACAAATTCTTTGCAAAGCACTAAACCCAAGCCGGTACTTGGTTCGCCATCTGTTCCTTTTGAACCAATTTTTTCACCGGCTTTAAAAAGTATTTCAATAACATTTTTTTGCATCCCAACACCCGTATCCCTTATCGATATTTCAATCATTTGATTTTCTGTCTTATTCACTTTTACCGTAATCGTTCCATCTCTATGTGTGAATTTTACTGCGTTTGAAAGAAGATTTCGTAAAATTGTATTAATCATTTTTTCATCGGCAACCACTTTTTGGTTTTCAGTTACTTCATTTATTATCGTGATTCCTTTTTGTGCGGCTCTTTCCTTAATCGTTTGAATATCTTCATCAACTAATTTTTTTAGCCCAAGTTTTTCTGGTTCAAATTCGATTGTTCCCTTTTGCGAATGCGCCCACTCTAACAAGTTGTGCAAAAGCTGATATAGGTTACTTGCATTTTTGTGCATCTCTTTGCTGTATGCTACTATTTCTTCTTTTGTGAAATCTCCTCCACTTTCAGCCATCATTTGTGTTAAGTTCAAAAATCCTTGAAACGGACTCCTTAAATCATGCGCAATGATGGAGAAAAATTTATCCTTTGTAGCATTGAGTTCTTGTAGTTGTTCGTTCTGTTGTTGAATAAATTCTTCCGTACGCTTCCGTTCAGCAATGTCCCGCCAAATAGTATAAAGTATCTGCTTCCCTTTTAATTGAATTGGAGTCAACATTACTTCAACCGGGACATCACTTCCATCTGATTTTGTATGTATCCACTCAAATCGATTATACCCTTCTGCTATCGCTTTGTTTATCATCATTTTTGCTTTTACGGAAGAGAGCTGCCTGTCAGGCTGTTTTTCCGGAGAAAGTTCCCACGGTTTTTTATTGAGAAATTCTTCTTTGGAAGTATATCCGAGAAGTGAAACTGTTGATGGATTACAGTCAAAGAAACCAGTTTCATCAAGGAGTAAAATTGGATCGTTTGATTCGTCAAACAATCTACGGAACATTTCTTCGCTCTCTTTCAACTCATCTTCAGTTCGTTTCCGCTCAATTGCCAAAGCAATTTGGCTTCCAACTGAATCGAGAAATTGTACATCCCGTTCAGAATAGACATTTTCTTCTTCGTAATGTTGAAGTACTAAAACGCCAATTGTCATATCAGGAGTTTTTAAAGGAACTCCAACCCAAGACGGAGCATTGGTGCCAACTAATTCGACTTCGTTTTGCTCAACAAGGTTATCAAATAATTCTTGCGTTAGCAGCAGCGGTTTACCGGTTTTAAATATGTAAGCTGTACAACTTTTAAGCATTGCAAAAGGCTCTGGAGTTGGGTCGAACTTATCTACCCAATATGGAAAACCGAACAGATTTGTTTTTTCATCATACAGTGCAATGAAACAATTTTCTGCATAAACCACTTTCCGGAGTGATTTGTGAATCAAATTAAATAATTCCTCAAGATTAGAAGTTGTAGTAATACCTTCTGTTATTTCATATAATATTTGTCGTTCTAATTCCGCACGCTTACGCTTAGTAATATCTTCTACAATTCCAACTACGGCAATTGGTTCGCCCGAATCATTTTTAATTACCGATGTTGAAAGATAAATTGGGAACTCAGTTCCATCTTTTCTTTTGTTAAATAATTCTCCCTTCCAACCACCTTTTAAAGTAGCAGGTAATATTTGATTAACAACTTCCTTCGGATTTCGATCTGACCAAAATATGCTGCTGCTCTTGCCAAGAAGTTCTTTTTCGGTATAACCATACGTTTTACAAAATGCTGGATTTACAAAAAGAATATCATCATTCAAATCGGCAACATTAATTACACCGTTAATGCTTCTGAAAGTTTGCTCATACATCCTGAGTGTTTCTTCAGCCCGTTTCCGCTCGGTGATGTCTCGCATAAAACAACTAAACTTTGGCTCTTTGTCCATTAAAATATTACCACTGGCTTCAATAGCAATTACTTTCCCATCTTTACGCGTATGCTTAGTTTCGAAGAAGTCTTTTCCGGTCTCTAAAATTCGCTGTATTCTTTTTTTGATTACTTCATCCGTTTCCACCGCTTCAAAATCTTTTATTTTCATCTTAAGAAGTTCTTCGCGACTATAACCCACCATCGAACAATAAGAATCATTAACTTCTAAAATTTTCCCTTCCGAATCGACAATATAAAACCCATCTATCGTAGTGCGAAGAATTGCTTTATTTTGCTCTTGTACTCGTTTGCGTTCGGTGATATCATGAAGAAAAACTACCAACCGCCCACCCTTTTTCAGTTGATACTGAACGCTTACATCAACGTCATAAACGCTTCCATCCTTGCGGCGGTGTTTTGACTCGAAACGATCTTCACCCTTCGTCATTATATTTTGAATATGTCGGTAGGTATCCTCTCTTGTTTCGGCTTCTTCTAAGTCAGAGATGCTCATTGTTAGTAATTCATGCTCACTGTAACCGCTCATTCGGCAATAGGACTCATTAACTTCCAATATATGGCCATCTATATCCGCTCGCCAAAAGCCATCCATCGCCGTCTTCAAGATGATGCGCGATATTTCTTCGCTCTTCTTCTCTTCGGTTATTTCTTTTCCAAATTGAGCTTTCAAAGATTCGTTTTCAAGTTTCAGTTCTTCTAACTCTTTAAGAAGTTCTTCTTTTGTTTTAGAATATGTACCCATATAGATTTTTCCGTATCCTTGTTTAGCACAATTATAACGATTTATTCCCGCTAATTGCGGGAGGCCTTTCAAAACAACATTGCAGTCGCTCTTTTGTTTTCAACTTAAGATTACTTTTCTAAGAAAAGCTGTAAAATATTTAGTGGTTTCGGAAGCATTTCTTAAAGAACTTTTCAAGCAACTATTCGTATAGTTAAACTAAAACTATTTATTGTTATTGCAAAAAAATAAAAAGTAATTTATGCTCTACGCGTGGAGAATTAACGTAAAGAGAAGCGCGAAGCTTCTCACGCCCAATAGTAAAAGAGTTTGAGCATACTATGGTTAAAAAGCCGATCGTGATGGTCAGCTTTACTGCTGGCAAACTTTTCTTGAAGCTAAAGTAGGACCCAAGTGGCCCCCGCCATACGAAGTAGGAACTAGTAATTCGGTCAAGTGCTTTTCAGAATACGATTCAAGCATAATTATTTTTATTTTGGAATTTTTGATTCCCATCCTATATGAAATTTTGGACAACTATTTATTGTGCCGCTCGTTTGGGTTTAATTTTTGTTATCCTTATTTCCTGGCATCGTAAAATAAAACGTACTTCCTCTTCCTTCTTCGCTATCCACCCAAATTTTCCCGCCATGCTTTTCTACGAATTCTCTGCACAATAATAAACCTAATCCCGTGCTCAATTCTCCCTCAGTTCCTTTTGAACCGGTTTTTTCCCCTATCTTAAATAATTTTTCAACAACACTTTTTTGCATCCCAACACCCGTATCACTTACGGATATTTCAATCATTTTCTCCGCAACCTTATTTGCCTTTACCGTAACCGTTCCATTTCGTTTCGTGAATTTAATTGCATTCGATAACAGATTCAATAATACCGAATTTATCATTTTTTCATCTGCATAAGCATTAATAAAACCTGTGGCTTCATTAATTACCGTAATCCCTTTTTGTTCGCTTCTCCTTTTTATCGTTTCGACATTTTCTGCAATCATATCAGAAAGTGAAAGTTCTTTCGGCTGAAAACTCATTGAGCCTTTTTGCATTTGCGCCCATTCAAGTAAGTTTTTCAGCAGCGCAAACAGGTTATTTGCTGTTTGGTGCATTTCCTTTCCAAATTTAGTCCAATCATCAGCAGAAAAACTACGTGCTTCTTCTGCCATAATTTGTGTTAAACCTAAAAATCCTTGGAAAGGGCTTTTCAGGTCGTGTGCTATAATGGAGAAAAATTTATCCTTTTCTGAATTGAGATTGACGAGTTGTTCGTTTTTTTGTTTAATCTCCTCTTCCGTACGTTTGCGTTCGGTGATATTGCGGGAAGCTGCATATAGATAGTTGCGCCCTTCCAGGGTAACACTCACATTGTTTATCTCAACATCCAGGATTGTACCGTCTTTACGGCGATGCTTTGTCTCAAAAATAGTCGGGTGATTAATAAATTCATTCATATCGTCCGACAATTTTTCGCGCGACCATTGCATGTCCCAATCAGCAACATTAAGTTTCAACAATTCTTCATGCGTATATCCCAACATTTTACAGAACGCCTCGTTGGCTTCAAAAATATTCCCTTGAGAGTCGAGTATATGAATACCATCGCTGGCAGTTTGGAGCAGTGTCCGGTAGCGCAAGGCTAACGCAGCAATATGCTCTTCCGCTTGTTTACGCTCGGTGATGTCTCGATTACTAATACGGCGTCCCAACCATTGCCCGTCTTCACTATAAACAGCAGTACACGAATGACTAATCCAACGGATTTCGTCTTTTGGCGTGATGATTCGAAAATCAAATCCTAAGTCTTCTCCTTGTGCTTCGTGAGCGCCCACGCGATGATGTTCAATGAGCTTTGCCTGATCATCCGGATGTGTTATTTGAATTAAAAGGTTTGAGTTAGACATAAACTCGGCAACCGTGTGCCCGGTAATGCGTTCACAGGAAGGAGACATGTAACGGTACGTTCCGTCGGGTGCAAGCCATGCTTCCCAGTCGTAGGTAAAATCGGCTACGGTGCGGTATTTTTCTTCACTATATTGCAAAGCGAGTTCGGCTTGCGTGTGTTCGGCAATTTCTTTATGAAGATCAATCAAAGTGTTTCGCAAGTTTTTCATATTTAAAAAGGTTAACAAACCAACCGTTGAAACAAGCATAATTAAGAGACAGGCTGTTTCAACATACTCTCGTCCAATTCCGAAGGTCAACGGTGGTTGGTAAAAACCAAATTGAGTAAGAAAAAATAGAGAGAAAAAGTAAACAACAACACCGCCCGTCATCCATAACGCATAAATTGGAGTTAAAAGTGTTCCGGCAATTGTTATTGTCCAGATATAAAGAATCCATCCAGGTGAAAGAATCCCATCGAATAACAAAACAGCAAGTGAAATAGCTACCATGTGAAACAATACATAAAGAGTAACACTTGAACGAATGCGTCCATGTTTAGTTTGAATTATGCAATAGATAGAAAGTGGAATAATCACGACTGGAAAAGATGCTGCAATATAAACGATACTATGATCGGCAAGCCCCAGAGGTATCATCAAGAGAAAAACAATTGTTAGGAGTAAAACTATCCCGGTACTTATAACCATCAGTGTGTTGAAAAGACGGCCAAGACGTGCATTGCCATTATCTTGTATATTTACAGCAATAAGAGTATTCCATCTGTTGTTAATAGACTCTTTTAGATTCATAAACAGTTGAGTCATCGTCAGTTTTCCTTCCGTAGATTTTTTTAGAGTCTCTAAAAATAATTGTGCAAATGGAAAAACATTTTATAAGAACGTCACCATTCTGTAAGCAAAGATAATAGAGAATTAGAATATGACAAAGGTCAAATTATGAAGTTGAAATACAGATTGCATTCACTTCGAAATTCATTACACGATATTCAATTATCGTTAACGTTATTATTAACGACGCTCTAGCAGCCTAATTATTTTTTAGCGCACTTGTTACCAAATCTATAATCTCTTGTTGTTGAAATGGTTTAGAAATATAATGGGTGCATCCGCCTTTTAAGAAATCTGCTTTATCTCTTTCCGTTGCATAGGCAGTTACTGCTATTAGCGGTGTGTTTACGTACTGCGGTATTTTTAATATTTCTTGAACCACTTCCATTCCATTCATTTCTCCTCCAAGGTTTATATCCATCAAAACCAAATCATATTTCTTCTCAGCAGTTAATTGTAAAGCTGCCTCCGCATCTTCCGCCATTTCGACTGTACAAATATTTTTCAAGAAGAATTTTATAATGTTTCTATTTGCAAAATCATCTTCAACACAAAGCGCTAAAGGCAAAGGTGTTTTTTCTGCCGTTTCTTTTTCCGGTTGAATAACCGCTGTTTGTTTTTCTGTTACAACTGCTTCTTTTTGTGGAGCAATTTTGAGCGCCGGAAATTTAACCGTGAATATAGAACCTACTCCTAATTCACTTTCTACAGAGATAACCCCTTGCATTAATTCTACTGCTTTTTTAGAAATTGTTAACCCGAGACCTGATCCTTCATAACTGCGGCTCAATCCTTCGCTTACCTGCCGGAATTCTTCCCAGATAAGATCAAGTTTATCACTTGCTATGCCAATCCCGGTATCTTTTATTTTAATATAAAGCCAAGGTTTTTCAGTGTTAATTTCTTTCCCGATCTCTACAATAATTTTCCCTTTCTTCGTAAATTTTAGAGCATTATCAAGAAGGTTGTGAAGTATCCGGTTAAAGAGATGTTCATCTAAATGAGCAAAAATATTTTCCTCTTTTATTACGGTTTCTAATACAAGATTTCTTTTTGCCGCTTCTAGAGCAAACGATTCCACTTTATTTTTTACAAGTGGAACTACCACAATATCTTTTGCAATCACTTCAATTTTATCGGTTTCTGCCGCTGATAGATCAAGAATAAAGTTTAACGTTTCACTCAACCTCTTACCGGAGTCATAGATGCCTTGAGTCATTTCAATAAGTTCGGGTTCATCAAGCTGCGAAGTGAGTATATCTGCATAACCCATAATTCCATTTAGCGGTGTTCTTAGTTCGTGACTCATATTAGCGAGGAAGTTTGATTTTAAACGGCTCATCTCTTCCGCTTTTTCTTTTGCATAGATGAGTTCGTCTTCCGTTTTCTTACGTTGTGTCAGGTCCACATACATACCGTACATACCAACTACCTTATCATTTACAACAACAGGTACGCCAACAACTTGAACGTAAAAAAGAGTACCATCCTTTTTCATACGGTAGCTTTCTTTATTTATATGATTGCCGCTACGGGTTTCACCTAAATACGCCTCTGCTTCTTTTTTGAATTCAGGAGAAACTATTAAGTCATTAATTGTCCGACCCTTAACTTCTTCAAGATAATAACCAAACAGCGCTGAGAAAGATTCATTGACAACAATAACTTTATATTGATCATCTAACAAAGCAATTGCAATCGGGGAGTTGTCAAACAATTGCGCAAATCTATTTTTTTGAGAAATAATTTCTTGCTCGGCACGCTTTCGTTCAGTAATATCGCGTGCGATTCCAAGTACTCCAACAATTTTTCCCAATTCGAACTTAGGTACGCTCGTAAATTCTCCCACTAAGTACGTTCCAGATTTTATTAGAATCCGCAGTTCATAAGAAGGAGGATTCTCGCCTCTCAAGATTTGCTGAAACGTCTCTATTGCAAATTGCAGATCATCCGGATGAACAATAGAGTTAAATGTTTTTCCTATCCATTCGTTACGCGTCCATCCAGTGATAGTTTCAAAAGCTGGATTGAGCAAAGTGATTATGCCATTACCAGCAGCAAGCGTGTAAACGATATCCGGTGCAGTGTCAATGAGAGTCTGATAGCGATACTCGTTGGCTTGCGCTTCAGTTTGGGCAACCGTTACTTCATGTACCAGATGCCGTGTCAAACCCTTCACAACCAACCAGTAAACAAGGGGCGCGCAAAAGATTGTCAGAAAGACAGCATCTGTAAGATTCTCCCAGATGCCATGCGGTATATCAGTAAATGAGAGAATGCCCATTATCAGAACCTCTACTACTGCAAAGATGCCCAGAATTCGGAGTAATAAAGTCGAGGGCTTCACGACATCTCTTATCTTTTTCTGCTCGGTGATGTCCTGGGCAGTACCTTCATAATAAAGTAATGTTCCATGATCGTTACAATTGGTGCGCGCGTTCAGAGAAACCCAGATGATACTGCCATCTTTGCGATACATTTGAATCTCAAATTCCTGTACGATGTTTAGTTTATCGAACAACTTTTTCAACTCATTGTATCTTTCCGGATGGACATAAAGTTGGTGTCCAATGCCAGTAACAGTGGCGATGAATTCTGACGGCGATTTATAGCCGAGCATGTTCACAAATGCAGGGTTCGCTGTAATGTAGCGCCCATCAGGTAGAACCTGGAAGATGCCTTCAAGTGCATTTGAAAAAATACTGTGATACTTTTCTTCAGCTTGTCGCAGCTTTTCTTCCGCCCGCTTGCGTTCGGTTATATCTTCCTTAACCGCAATGAAATGTGTTATTATACCTTTGTAATTTTTAACGGCAGAAATGGTTGCGGTTTCATAGAACGTCTCGCCGTTTTTCTTCTTATTTACAAATTCTCCGCGCCATTCCTTTCCGGAAGCAATTGTTTCCCACATCTGTTTATATACTTCTATAGGTGTTTTGCCGGACTGAAACATACGGGGGTTTTGCCCGATTGCTTCTTCAGTTGTATAGCCTGTTAATTCCGTGAACTTCGGATTAACGTACTCGATGTTGCCCTTTGGGTTTGTGATCAGAACTGTCACGGGGCTCTGTTCAATAGCACGCCACAGTTTTTTGGATGTCTCCTCCGCACGTTTACGCTCGGTCCGCTCCTTTGCATCTTGTAATGCACGTTTCACTACAGATGCAAGCCGGTAAATCCGATCCTTAATGACATAGTCCCATGCCCCACGCTTTAAAGTCTCAACAGCCCATTCTTCTCCCATTGTGCCGGTTACAAAAATGAATGGGACATCAGGACACTTCTCTTGAGAGATATCTAACGCTGAAATTCCGTCAAAGGAAGGAAGCTTGTAGTCTGCGAGAATTAGATCGGGAGAGAATTCCTCAAGCCCTTTGATAAATCCTTCTCTTGAATGCACAAGCATTGATGTGAAAGTTATTTCCGCGTTTCGCAATTCTCGTTGCATCAATTCGGCGTCGGCAGAATTATCTTCAAGTATTAAGATTCGAAGTTCTCTGTCCATAGTTTCTCCTTTTGTTAATTCTCCTAAGCCACCGGCGGTCTATTCAGCAGCAGCCAGTACAGGCCAACTTCCGAGACCATCTTTACAAATTCATCGAAACTCACTGGTTTAGATATGAAACTGTTTACACCGAGTTTGTAACTCTCTACAATATCTTTATCCTCCGTTGAAGATGTCATAACAACAACGGGGATTTCCTTCGTCCGTTCATCGGCTTTAATCTTCTTCAGAACCTCTAATCCATCCACCTTTGGCAGTCTCAAATCCAGCAATATTAGTTTTGGATGGTTGTTGGGACTCCGATGGGCGTATGCGCCTTTAGCAAAGATGAAATCCAGAGCTTCTGCGCCGTCTTTCGCCCATACCAGATTGTTTGCAAGATTACGCTCTTTCAGCGCTCTTATTGCGAGTTCTGCATCATTTGGATTATCCTCGACGAGCAGAATCTCTATTTGTTCTGTGTTCATGTTGATCTCCTTTTATATTACTTTTTCACCTTATGAATAAAATTCTTAATCTTACTTGTAATCGTAATCTTACTCAATTTTTTAATCCGATTAAGAGTAGGATTAAGATTATGATTAAGACTCCTGCGTAAAGTGAGTTACTTTTTTAATAAAACTCCCGGTAGTGTAAAAGAGAACATCGCTCCCTCATTTACCTTTCCTTCAGCCCAGACGCGTCCACCATGTTTGTCTATAACACGTTTTACAATAGCAAGCCCAATGCCTGTCCCATCAAATTCTTCAACGCCGTGCAAGCGTTGAAAAACGCCGAAGAGCTTATTTGCATACGTCATATCAAATCCAACGCCGTTATCTTTCACATAATAAACGTTCTCAACCAATCCACTCTTGTCTCTCTTATCTGAAGAGATGCTTGTATTACAACCGACTTCAATCAATGCACCGGCTCTCGTATTTGTGAATTTAATTGCATTGGACAAAAGATTGACAAGGACCTGGCGAATCATCGAAACATCTGCATGTACATTCGGGAGCAGCTTGACTTCAATTTTTATCTTCCGTCCATCTGAATCTGATTTCAATTCGCTCAAAACATCCTTTGTTAATTTTTCCATGTTGATTTCTGACAGCCCAATTTCTTTTCTGCCCACTCGGGAGAAAGAAAGGATGTCGTCAATAAGCTGCCCCATCTTTCTCGTATTAATACTTACGATATTCAGCAGCCTCTTACCTTCGTCATCGAGTGTATTTATATAATCTCGCAGAAGAATTCTTGAAAAGCCGTCAATCGCACGCAGGGGACCACGAAGATCGTGAGAGACGGAATATGAAAAAGCTTCGAGTTCTTTATTCGTTGCTTCGAGTTGGGCGGTGCGTTGAACCACCCGCTGTTCGAGTTCTTCGTTGAGCCTGTGGATTTCTTCCTCTGTAAGCTTGCGGTCGGTGATATCATGGAACATGGTAAGAGCACGCTTTTCGCCTGCTAATTCTATCAGATGCATGGAGAGTAGGACCACGTGCGTGCTACCGTACTTGTCTCGAAGTTCCAGTTCCATGTCACGGATTGAACCATCCTTGCGCAACTGCTGGACTAATCTTTCGCGGGCGTCCAAGTTGATGATGCCCAACTCGAATGACGAGTGACCTATCATCTCCTCCTTGCTGAAGCCCGTCAGGCTCATCAGGCGTTCATTCACGTCAACGATTGGACCTTCGAGCGTTGCGATAGCGATGGCTGTGTGACTGACGTGGAAAACCTTAGAGAACCGCTCTTCGCTTTCCCGCAGCGTCTCCTCTGCCAGCTTGCGTTCGGTGATATCTCGAAAGTTGAAAACGATGGCTTCCACAAATGATTCGTTCAACAAGTTGCTCACTGTACTTTCAAGCCAGCGCCACGAGCCATCTTTATTCCTAAAGCGATATTGGGTAGTAAAACTGCCACCGGGCTTTTGCAATAGATCATTAAGCAGAGTTAGGAGCGGCTCAAGGTCGTCAGGGTGCGTATAATCTTTCGGATCCTTGCCGATGGCTTCTTCGGGAGTTATGCCAAGAATGCGCTGCGTGGATGGACTTGCATAAACTATTTTTCCATCAACTCCCAACAAGGAAATGCCATCCGGCGCATTTTCGATGAGTGCGCGAAAACGTTTTTCGCTATCAACCAGAGCGCCTTCTGCCCGCTTGCGTTCGGCAATCTCTCTGTGCAATCCTTCATTCGCTTTTTCCAACAAAGTGTAACTATCACGTAATGTCTCGGCTGATTGAAACCTCTCTTTATAAAAGCGCGCACGCTGCTGCCGCCAAACTACAGCTACACTTGTACCGGAACCAAAGAGAAGAGCAGCAATCAGAAAGATCATCATCCAAAGTCTTTCTCGCAACGGGGCATATACTTCAGCCAGATCAATCTTAGCAACAATGAACCAGGGTGAGTTTGGTATTTTTTGTAAGTATGCAAGAACCGGAACATTTTTGTAGTCAATACTTTCAACAATTCCCTCTTTTCCAAGCACCGCTTTAACTGCCGCTATATTTTTGTTCTGAAGAGAAACACGATATGAAAGAGCTGTGTTCTTCTTTAATTTAACCTCATTCAAATAGAGAACATCATCACCTTCTCTTCGAACGATCATAGTCTCCGATGTTTTGCTTGGTGTAGGCCAGCTTCTGATATAAGAATAGAGATATGATTCCGGATCTATCCGCAAAGACAGAACGCCATTAACTCGTTTATTATTTTTAGGATCGAGGATGGGAACTAAAATATTCAGATAGATATGTTGATCGTATTCATTTCTGTAGAAATCAGTAATTGTAATCTTACCAGATTTAATAGTTTCAGAAACTTTATTTTCAAAAAAGGATGAATTTGGTACGGGTGAATCGGGTAAAGCAAATCGTACAACACCTTTAGTATCAAGCAGACGCACCTTATTATATTCATGTGCGGTCTTGAAATGACTCAGCCATGTTCGAAGCTGCCGTTGTGCTTCAAAATCTTTCTGGTTATTAAAATAGTCATCAACAAGAGTAGAAAAAGCAGAGTTGTCGTAAAATAAAGAAGCATCCGCAACCCATTCTTTTCGAATGCGAGTGAGTTCATTTATTTTCAAATCGGCAACAGAAAAAAGCTCCCTCTCTTTTTGCAATCTGTATTCTTTTTCATTTTGCATATAATATAAGTACCCCGCTGAAATTATTCCAGCAGCCAGAACTATAAAAACCGAGATGAGGATTATGGATGATCTTGTTAAAGCAGCATCAGTTTCACTATTATATTGCCATACCTTAGGAGTTATCAATGCTATCAGTGCTATTCCAAGAAAAAATAAAGCAAGTGAAGTTGAAAGTGCCGGCGGAATAAATTGAGTACCATAAAGTAGCGGTGTTCCAAAAAGATGATTTAATAAAAGTATGATTGAGATCAGAATAACTAAAAAAGCAAAAGAGAAAGCAGCAGACATTAACTTCTGTTGTTTCGATGATGATTGTGAAATAAGAAATGATAAACCGGCAAGAACAAAACAAAATGCCGTCAAGGGTGAAATATTCCCAAATGGTGTTCCGGCGATTAATCCTTCAACCTTGAACCCGAAGTGTTCAGCTGCAAGACGTATTCCAAAAGAAGAAAGAAAAAACAAGAGAAGTGAAATTAAAGTGCCAACAGAACAAATAATAATTCCTGTTTTGTAAAACCGGTTGGTTTTAGGAAATCGTGTGCACAGAAAAACAGCAACACCAAAGGATATAAACAAAAACGCGGTGCTTGGCGCCATTGGTATAAAACCGGAACTAAAACTTGCTAATACCGGAATACCTAATATCCAACCAAGTAGAGCTATTATACCAATCCCAGCTGTAAGTAAACCAAAGAGTTGAGCTAATAGAGTTTCTCTCCCTGTTTCTTCTTTATCATTTTTTCCCATTCTTTATTACTCCTTTGATCTAAACAATTAAATATTTATTAAAGAAAAATTCCTTCTGTTGAACGATCATGCGCAAACCAACGGATAAAATCATAAATAGAAATTGAACCGTTGGATTTATCAATAAAAAAATCAGCTCCTCCGTCAAGACTCCGTTTTCTGAACTCGGCTTGTGCGTAATTTGTGAACATGATAACTATTGTTTTCGGATTTTGCTTTTTGATTACATCCAGCACTCCAAATCCGAGACCATCCGCCAATTGAATATCGAGTATTACAATACCGGGATGAAATTTGTTAAAAGTATTTATCGCTTCAGATATACTGCTTACAGGATTTAAAACTTCTATGTTGGGAATTATTGAGAGTTGTTCTCTCAACCGTTGTTGAATAATTTCAGAATCGTCAACTATCAAAATTTGTTTT
>Ga0172379_10001880_pt1 | contig 39576 bp, 36 predicted proteins | sample GrowelOW334metaG_FD_119756 | JGI IMG/M metagenome (GOLD analysis project Ga0172379, IMG submission 119756) | Groundwater microbial communities from an aquifer near a municipal landfill in Southern Ontario, Canada - Groundwater well OW334 metaG | ecosystem: Environmental > Aquatic > Deep... | reverse complement strand
CTTTAATTTTTCAACCTCAGTTTCTGTAAATTTTATCGTTATCATGTCAACTCCATATAATTAGTTTTACACATGATAAAAATATACATTAATATGTTTAATTTTCAAACTAATATAGTATACCAATACTACAAACATCATAGTTATCAAAAAAAACGGTACTTTTTGTAATAAAAAATGTAATGGGAGAGTCATGCAACAAATAATAACAATTAAAAATAGTTGAAAAGAATAATTTAGAGGTGATCGGCCTCCCCAGTCTATGAATGAAATCAATAGTTTATTCATTGTGGGAAATACTGCGGTCATAAATATTACGACAAATAGTAGTGGAGTAAAAAGAGTAGCCATAGCGGCATGACAGCGGTCTTGAAGTACAGGTTTTGCGCGGCTTTTTTTCAATGCAATCTCAGTTGCAACACCGTCGCTTTCTCTGCCAATCAATAATCCTATTAAAATATTTAACATATTCTCTCACCATTCAATTTGATGCGCTATCCACTGAAAGTACACATTACATAATTACGCCCTCTAATTTACCCCGTGAAAGCGAGGAATCAACACAGGTACGGACAACTGCCGCTTTACAGCTTGCGGTTTTAGCTTTTTCGCGTGTTCAGCAGCAAAACACAAAGCATTATTTTCACTTATAATATGCTGAATGCAAGCCATTTGCGCCCATTTCGCGTGACAAATTTACTATAAGTATAGAATGTCACGTTATGAAGACAGCACAAAAATCAAGCAAAGAAATTAGGACCCGGATATTATGACTGAATCAAAGTAAGGCAAAGTTCAAAAATTCGGGAGTGCAAAAATTATGCAGACACCAGTTCGGATGGCAATATCCCATTATTCCCGGCGCGCCCGGTATTCCCATACGAGCATCAAGCTTCGTGCAGGGATGTTGTCCGGAATGTCCAAAATGATTGCAAAATCGAAAATAGTTGTGCTCAATGACACTCCAATGTCTCGGAATGCGGAAGCCCGCGAATGCGGGAGTGTGCCCCGCTTGCGGGTCCCGCGAATGCGGGAGAGAAAAGCAAGAAAAGTTGTGAACGCTGGAAATGCAGAACGAGGGGCCGGAATGTCCAAAATGATTGTAAAACCGAAAAGGGTTATGCTCAACGGCACTCTAATGTCTCGGAATGCGGAAGCCCGCGAATGCGGAAGTGTGCCCCGCTTGCGGGTCCCGCGAATGCGGGAGTGAAAAGCAAGAAAAGTTGTGAACGCTGAAAATGCAGAACGAGGGGCCGGAATGTCCAAAATGATTGTAAAACCGAAAAGGGTTATGCTCAATGGCACTCCAATGTCTCGGAATGCGGAAGCCCGCGAATGCGGGAGTGTGCCCCGCTTGCGGGTCCCGCGAATGCGGGAGAGAAAAGCAAGAAAAGTTGTGAACGCTGGAAATGCAGAACGAAGGGCCGGAATGTCCGGAATGATTGTAAAACCGAAAACAGTTGTGCTCAATAGCACTCCAATGTCTCGGAATGCGATGTCCAAAATGATAATGGAAACCAGAATGATTGTAAAACCGAACAGGGTTGTGCTCAATGGCACTCCAATGTCTCGGAATGCGATGTCCAAAATGTTTCCACAGGCCCCATACATAACGTCGCATTGGCCGGGATGCCCAGGAAGCCGGAAGTTCCCGGTCTCTATTCTTTAATAGATTTAACCAAAAATGAATTAAATAACTGGCAAGGACGTGATTTTGTGTTATCTTTATGATTTTATTAATATTTTAGAAGCGGCTGAAAAATGCGGCCGGTAAATCAGAAGCATTAGCTTATTATGCAAGGAGTCAAAAATGAGTGTACCATTTAAAGTTGATCTTAAGGACAAAGTCGCGGTAGTTACCGGCGGCGGCGGCATTCTCTGCGGCGTCATGGCCAAAGCCCTGGCCGAATGCGGCGCGAAAGTTGCCGTGCTCGACCTGCGCGAAGAAAATGCGAATAAAGTAGCCGATATGATTAAAGCGGAAGGCTTCACCGCCATCGGCGTGGCAGCCAACGTTCTGGAATACGACAGCCTGCTCGCGGCGGAAAAGATCGTCTGCGAAAAGCTCGGCCCCTGCGATATCCTGATTAACGGAGCAGGCGGCAATCATCCCAAAGGCACCACCTCCAAAGAGTATCTGTTCAAGGAAGACCTGGAACTGGCCGGCAAAGAGCTGACCACGTTCTTCGATCTCGATCCGGCCGGCGTCGGTTTCGTCTTCAATCTTAACTTCCTCGGAACCCTGCTTCCGACCCAGGTGTTCTGCCGCAAAATGGCGGAAACCCACGGCGGCGTGGTAATCAATATTTCCTCGATGAACTCGTTTACTCCGCTGACCAAGATCCCGGCATACAGCGGCGCGAAAGCGGCCGTGAGCAACTTCACCCGCTGGCTGGCGGTCCACATGTCCAAGGTGAACATCAGAGTAAACGCGATCGCGCCCGGATTCTTCCTGACCGATCAGAACCGCGCCCTCCTGACCAATGCGGACGGTTCGCTGACCGCGCGCGGCAAAACCATCATCGCCCACACTCCGATGGGCAAATTCGGCGATCCGGAAGATCTCGTCGGCGCACTGCTCTGGCTGGCGGACAACAAAGGCGCCGGTTTTGTCAATGGCACAGTAATTCCGGTTGACGGAGCCTTCTCCGCCTTCTCCGGAGTATAACGTTTATTTACCCCAGACCCGGGGCGTCCGTATGGCCGCTCCCGGGTTATTCAGAGATTAAAGAAATGATTGCCCTGATCGATTACAATATGGGAAATCTGCTGAGTGTCTCCAAAGCGCTCGAATACATCGGCGGCGACATCAGAATCATTGATACGCCCGCCGATATTGCCAAAGCGGACTCGGTAATCCTGCCGGGAGTCGGCAATTTCGGCGACGGCATGGAGCATCTGCGCGCCAGAGGCTTCGAGCAGCCGGTGATTGACGCGGTAAACAGCGGCAAGCCGTTCCTGGGCATCTGCCTGGGCATGCAGATGCTGCTCGATGCCAGCGAAGAAGCTCCGGGCGTCAAAGGTCTCGGCATCATTAAAGGCAAAGTAGTGCGCTTCCCGGAAAACATTGAAAAGGTTCCGCACATGGGCTGGAACAGCGTCAGGATCGACCGTCCATGCAATATACTTGACGGCGTTGCGGACGAAAGCTATTTTTATTTTGTGCATTCCTATTATGCGTGTCCGGAATCCGCGGATGCCGTCATCGGCAGTTGCGAGTATATCAAACGCTTTGCGGCGATTATTGGCGGAAAAAATATTTTTGCGACGCAATTCCATCCGGAAAAAAGTCAGAATGCCGGATTGCAGATTCTAAGAAACTTTGTAAAGTATTCATAATAGTGATATAATGAATGGAATTATCATTCTAAATAATAATGGAAGCAGGAGTCATACGCGATGAATGAGAAATTAAAAAATAATCCGGTGGTACTTGATATCCTTGCTTATTTGAAAGAAAGCTTTGAGATTGAAGGGAAATCGGCGGAAGAACTGGTTGTGAGTTTTATCGAATCAGTGGCCGAACACATCACCGAAGCAGATACCTTTCTAAGTTCAGCAAGCTGGACCGACCTGTCCAGGGTCGGGCATACATTGAAGGGTTCAGGAGCAAATGTCGGTGCCAATGCGTTATCCGAAGTCGGCAAAGCGCTTGAATTTGCGGCCAAAGCCGAAGATGCCGCCGCCTGCTCGGCAAGCATCGCCAGGTTGAAAGAAATGTATTCAGAGCTGAAATGACCGGGAAAATATCCGCCGCCAGACGGAAAGAGTTATTGTCTGAAATAAACCGTCTGCTTTATCAGAAATACGGCAGACTGCGTTGCAGGCTCAATTACAGGAATCCTTTCGAACTGCTGGTCGCCACGATCCTTTCCGCGCAATGCACCGACGAGCGGGTCAATCAGGTGACGGCAGCGCTGTTCAATAAGTTCCCTGACGCCGCCGCGTTTGCCGGTGCGGAGTCTGCGGATGTTGAAAATGCCATCAGAACGGCCGGGCTTTTCCGCGGCAAAGCGAAAAGCATCATGGCGGCAAGCCGCATAATAATCGGGAGTTACAACGGGGCAGTTCCCGCTGATATGGCGGCGCTGACCAGTCTGCCGGGCGTAGGCAGAAAAACCGCCAATGTGGTGCTGGGCGATGCTTTCGGAATACCGGGTTTTCCCGTGGACACCCATGTCAAAAGAGTGCTCAACCGGCTGGGAGCAACTGTTTCAGACGATCCGGAGAAGATTGAAGCGGAAGTGAATGCCGCCATTGCGCCGGAGCACTGGACCAGTCTTTCGCACTTGCTGATTATGCATGGGCGGGAGACCTGCCGGGCAGGAAATCCGGCATGCGGGGTCTGCCTGCTCCGCAAAATATGTAAATATTACAATAACAAAAAGAAAATTTAAGCATCATGAGTAAACTGAAGAAAAAGTTCCGCCAAATCCAGAAACTGCCCGACTGGCTGTTCATTCCCCCCGCCCTCCTGATTAAGTTTCTTAAAACCTTCATCATGCGCACTGAGGTGATTGATCCGCTGAACCTGATAGAGAATGCCCGCGGTCATGTGACTGTAACCTGGCATAACCGCCTGATGTTCTTTCCCGCCATGTTCCCCCCGGCTACCAGAAAGCGCACCGTCGCGGTGGTCAGCCCTTCGCGGGACGGGCAGTATATTACAGACCTGATTTCACATTTCGGACTGAAAAGCCTGCGTGGTTCCTCCAATAAAAAAGGCGCGGTGGTGCAGCGCGAAGCCATTAAAGCGATCAATGACGGCTTTCACGTAAGCTTTACGCCCGACGGCCCGCGCGGCCCCAAATACCGGATGAGCCGCGGTCCGATTCACCTGGCCAGCGTCACCGGCACACCGGTCATTCCGATCAGCATCAACGCCTCCAGTTACTGGCAGATCAAGAGTTGGGATAACTTCCAGATACCGAAGCCTTTCGCCAAACTGACCATGATTTTATCTGAACCGATCAAAATCCCCCCCAACCTGACGGATGATGAACTGGAATATTGGCGGACAACCGTTGAAGCGGCGCTGATGAAAATAACCGAAGACCGCAGCCGGTAACGTTCTCAGACGAATTCAACATTTTCTGGTTGAAAGTGCTGAAAGTCAAGCTATAATTAAGCATAAACGGCATAACCGGAGACTACCGGATGGAAATAGAGCAGCTTAATATTGATGACAAGTTGACCTGTCTGGCGCTTGCCGGAAGCCTTGATATGGGCAGTGTCATGGAAGTAAAAGCAGAATTTGCCAGGCTTGCTTCAAGCGGCAAACCGGTGCTTCTGGATATGTCGGATCTGACTTTCATCGCGTCCTGCGGCATGCAGATGGTACTGGCGGCTTTGAAGCGGATTAACCCCTCCGGATTAAAAATGGCGGTGCTAAATCCGCAGCCGATGGTTAAAACCGCCTGGGAAATTGCCGGTATGGCAATTATCGTTCCGGTCTTCACCAATCAGGCAGCGGCATTCGAATATCTGAAGATTAAACCAGGCGGTTCTGATCTTGCGGAAACTGCCAAGCCGGGAAAAAACATTTCCTTGAAAATAGGCAATGACCTTAACGAACTGGCCGGACTCTGCCATGAAGTTCACGGTTTTCTGGAAGATGAGAAGATGTCTGCAGCTTCAATTTATAAAATTGACCTCTCCCTGGAGGAAATGCTGACCAATGTCATCAAATACAGCTATGACGATGATGACCGCCACGAGATTAGCGTCTCCCTGCAGATAGACGCGGACCGGATATTGCTGGAAATGCGCGACGACGGACACGAATTCAATCCGCTGGAAGCCCCGCTTGCAAACTTGTCCGATGAAATAACCGACCGCCAGGTCGGCGGCATGGGAATTCATCTGACGCGCACTATGGTCGATGCCATTTCCTATTCACGGGAAGGCAGCACCAACGTGGTCACGGTTTCTGTTAATATAAATTAAAAACGGCTGGTAAGAGTTTTTAAAATTGATTTTTTATTTTAATGCATTATTGTTAACAAATATGCTTAATTACAGTTAATTATTGAGTATTTGTTAAATAACCAAAAAAGAGAGCGAGAAAATGAAGATTACACAGCAAGCTCAGGATGGGATAATCAATCTGGCTATTGCTGGACGCCTCGATGCGGTTTCCGCAATAGAAGCAGATAAGGAATTTGCCAAAGTCCTGGATGCCGGCAATGACAGACTGCTTATCGAATTGTCTCAACTGGAATATATCAGCAGTGCGGGACTCAGAGTTCTGCTCGTGGTCGCCAAGCGTATCCAGCAGAAAGGCGGCAAAGTCGTACTCTGCGCTTTGGTTCCGAATGTCAAGGAAGTATTCGAAATCAGCGGGTTCTCATCTATTTTCAAGATTTTTGACAGTGTCGGAGATGCTGCGGCATTTCTCAAAGGCTGAATTTAAATTATACTGTTTTATAAACCCGGCTCTGGCCGGGTTTATTTTTTAATAACCCCAGGCAGCCGGATCAAGCAGATAAAAGTCTTTTAGCTCCAGATATAGCGCCGGATGTTTCTGCTGCATAAGCTTCGGGCAGGAAAAGAACGCTTCGGTGGCCACCGCGAAAAACTCCGCCCGGTTGGTTGCCCCGTAATCGCCAATTACATCTTCAATGCCGTTTTCCGCTTCATCACATAACTCATTGAATTCCTCTTCCATAATCTTATTCCAGCGTTCATATTCCTCGCGGCTGTGTAAAATAGGTATTCCGTCGGCCGCGCCGTTCGCCTGATCAAGCTGATGCGCGAATTCATGCAGCACCACATTATTGCCGATTCCCAGCTTGCGGCTTTCGTATTTAACCGAGTCCCAGGTCAAAACTACATTGCCATATTCCCATGATTCGCCGTCCAGGGCATTTTCACCGCCTTGAATCACCTGACTGCCAAGCCGGCGGGCTCCGCGGGCAATATAAGCGGAAGGATATACCAGCACAGAATTCAGCGTAGGATAACATTCCAGCTTCTTGTTAAGCAGCAGAATACATGCATTCGCCGCAATCGTGACTTTGATCTCGTCGGAGATCGCCAACTCGCCGCAGCCTTCGAATTCCTTCTCGTCAATGAAGATATTTATCCGGCCCTGCAGCTCGTTTTTAAGATCTTCCGGCAGAAACCTGTAAAGCGCAACATTCCGCTTCAAAATACCCAGCCATTCCTCCGGCAGCTCGCGATTCATCAAATTCTTTTCACGGTTGCTGCGGAAAACAGCGCCGATAATAATTCCGATGACGATAGCCGCTCCCAATGCGGCAAGCATGATGATTTCAATCGTTTCCAAAACTGTTTTCCTCTCAGATTTCCAATAAAATAGATGTTCTTAACGCCTATTCAAGCAGAGCGGCAAAATATCGTGGATAATCGGCAGTCGTGATTAATTATTGCAGGGTCATTGAACTGAATCTGCCGGAATCAAGATCAGGCAGACCGGTGGGAACATCAAGCGGCGGCTGGCGGTCAACGCTGCCCCAGCGCCTGGAAAACGGCCAGAAAATAACGCTGGCTCTGCCGACAATATTTTTGCGGGGCACAGGCCCCCAGAAACGGCTGTCGTAACTGAACATGGTATTGTCGCCCATCATGAAATAACTGTCCGCCGGCACCTGATAGACCGAATCACCGGCCAGGAACGGATCTTCGCTGCGATGCCCCTGATAGCCGCCCTTGCCGCTGTATATCTTGTCAAATTTAGGCGAGAAATCGGTAACCGGCCGGAACTCATTCTCGCCGGAAGGTTTCACATAAAGCTTTTTATCGACAATTTTCATGGAATCTCCCGGCAGGCCGACCAGACGTTTAATGTAATAATACCCTTTATCCGCAAGCTTGTTTCTTCGTACCGGATCTTCGATGCCCTCGGTATTGAAGACCACAATATCTCCCCTGTCCAAACCAGTGATATGGTGAGAATAGCGGTCCACAAACAAATGGTCCCCCTGCGAATACCAGCCCTTGTTGAGATGATTGCCCTGGGGGTCAGTCTTCCCTGCGGAAAAGAGCGGATAACGGAGAAACGCGGGAAATTTTGAAATCGTGTCATTACTGGAAATGTAATGAATGCCGTACAAAGTTGGCTGCATGGAACTGGTGGGAATCTTGAACGGCTGGAAGAAAATGCCGCGGATGCCGAAAGCGACGACCACCGCCACCGCGAGGATATCCAGATATTCGGTAATGGTGGAATATCTTCTGTGCCGGAGAAGTTTTACCAGCCGCTGCTGGCCTTCGTTCAGGACTTGCTTTATTTCATCAACACTGCCCGGTTTGACAGCGGCGACATCCGCCGCCAGGGCCTGCAGGCCGGTCTTCTGGGCGCTGTTCAAAATATCGTCGTCAACATGCAGGACATGATTGACATGATGTTTGAAATGCCTGAGCTGCTTTTTCAGACTGCGGCGTTGAAAGAAATTCATAAACAGGCCCTTATTATTATTCCTCGTCGTTGGTTTTCAGAACTTCCACGAACGCTTCCTGCGGGATATTGACCTGTCCTATCTGCTTCATGCGCTTTTTGCCTTCCTTCTGTTTTTCCAGAAGTTTGCGTTTACGCGTGATATCGCCGCCGTAGCACTTGGCGATAACGTTTTTGCGCAGGGCCTTGATGGTTTCACGGGCAACGATCTTGCCGCCGACCGCAGCCTGAACCGCAATCGTGAACATGTGCTGGGGAATGACCTCGCGCAGCCGTTTTGCCAGCGATTTGCCGCGGGAATGAGCATGGTCGATATGCACGATGGAAGCGAAAGCGTCAATCGGTTCGCCGTTGACCATGATATCCATTTTCACCAGCTTGTCGGTGCGGTATCCGGCCGGTTCGTAATCCAGGCTGCCGTAGCCGCGGGTGATGGATTTCAGTTTGTCATGAAAATCAATCAGGATTTCCAGCATCGGCAGTTCAGCCGTAATAATCACATGATGCCCGTCAACCGAATTGGTGGCGGTACAGATGCCGCGTTTGTTCATAATCAGGTTCATGATATCGCCGATGTAAATGTTCGGCGACATGACTCTCGCCTTGATCAAAGGCTCTTCAATATGGTCAATGCCGGCCGGGTCCGGCAGATGCACCGGGTTGTCAACCTCGACCATCGTGCCGTCTTTCAGGAAAACATGATAAATCACGCTGGGATAGGTGGCGATGATGTCCATATCGTATTCGCGGCGCAGGCGCTCCTGAATGATCTCCATGTGCAGCAGTCCCAGGAAGCCGCAGCGGAAACCGAAACCGAGCGCGGCGGAAGATTCCGCCTGGTAAATAAACGCGGCGTCATTCAACTGAAGTTTGCTCATGCTCAACTTCAACTGCTCGTAATCCGCCGTATCAATCGGATAAATGCCGCTGAACACCATCGGCGTCACGGTCTTGAAGCCCGGCAGCGGAACCGTACATGCATTCTTTACGTCGGTAATGGTATCGCCGATCTTGGTATCCGCGGGACTTTTAATATTCGGGATGACATAGCCCACCGAACCGGTCGTCAGCTTGTCACATGGCTTCATGTTGGGGCCGAAAGTTCCGACCTCCTTGATTTCGCTTTCCAGGCCGGTGCTCAGCAGACGCATCCGGGTACCCCGGCTGAATTCGCCGCTGAATACGCGGATATAAGTAACCACGCCGCGATACGCATCGTAGTTGGAATCGAAAATCAGGGCGCTGGCCCCGGGGAAATTCATCACTTTCGGCTGCGGCACCCGTTTTACGATAGCCTCCAGCACTTCCGGAACACCGGAGCCGTCTTTGGCGCTGATCAGCAAAGCTTCCTCGCGGGGGATTGCCAGCACTTCCTCCATCTGCTGATAACAGAGTTCGACATCCGCCGACGGCATGTCGATCTTGTTGATCAGCGGAATCACCACCAGATGCTGGCGGAACGCCAGAGTGACATTGGCCACCGTCTGGGCCTGAACCCCCTGCGTGGCGTCAATCAGCAGCAGCGCGCCTTCGCAGGCCGACAACGCGCGGCTGACTTCATAAGTGAAATCAACGTGTCCGGGAGTGTCAATCAGATTGAGTTCATACTCCTGACCGTCCAGGGCATTGTATTTCATCCGCACCGGATGGGATTTAATGGTAATACCGCGCTCCCGCTCCAGGTCCATATCATCCAGTACCTGTTCCTGCAAGTCGCGCTTGCTGATCGTGTTGGTGATTTCCAGCAGACGGTCCGCCAGCGTTGACTTCCCATGATCTATATGGGCAATAATCGAAAAGTTTCTAATTGATTTTAATTCAGCCATATCCAATCCAAGCAAAAATGCGTTTTTATTGTGTCAATTCCAAAAAACAAAGACTTAATTTAATCCGGAATTCCATTTTTAGCAATCCGCGATAGCGAAAATACGCCGATTTTATCCGGCAATAAATGGAACAGCCCGGAATGGCTGTCACAAACTCCCGGACAACCGTCCGGCATTCGGGATACCACATTCCGGAGACATTAGAGTCCATTGCGCACAACCTTTTTCGGTTTTACAAACATTTTGGATCCCCCGACTTTAGCAAATAGTTTATATACAACGTGTTCAAGCCAAGCTTGCGGCTCAGTCCAACAGGGCCGGACAAAATGCAATGAATGGCTTCAAGAGGGAATACCTGATGCGCACTTGAAGCATTCTGCAATAAATTCGGAAAATCCGGAACACATATAAAGATATTTTTAACCACAATAAAATGAAGATTGTGACGTTTAATTTATCGTATGCCGGTTGATTCCGGTGTTTTAGTGAAGTAAATTAGTAGGAATTTATAATTGTATAAGAGGAATACTTTCGAGGATAAGCGGGCGATCCGGGACTGTTGCGGAACTATGCAGGCAACACAGGAATCAAACGAATATCATCGAATACAAAATTGTGCGATATGAAAAAAATAGTTGAGTGGCTGAAACGAAACTGGTGCAATACGTGCTATATCCTGACAGGGATTATTTTTTTAAGCGTCATCTGGTGGTGGTTTTATCTTGAAACGATTATGTACCGCAGCCTGCTGCTGACCGCGTTTTTGATCGTTTACTTTTTCGGCGGCAAGGTACTGCGGGTTATAATGGTTTTCCTGATCATGGCGATGGTTTTGTTCGAGTGCCATTTCATTCTTCATTACCGCTCGGTATTCTGGCAGATTGGTGATCAAATCCTGATTGTCTCCACCCTGGCGGTCGCAGACAACACAGATGAGATTCTCAACTACTTCAAGGTAATTACACTGCTGGAGTACGCGGCCATCGCCGGAATGCTCTGCGCAACAATTGTTTTTTCCATTTTCATGAAGCCAAGCCGCCGGAGCCTCTGGGTGCTTGCGGCAATCCCGTTTATTTCAGCATACTGCTGGTTTTCCTACGGCACGGCGCTTGCGCGGTATTACGACTACAAAGATACTTCAATCAGCATGCGCAAAAAGGCTAAAGCCCATTCGTTCTCCGCCACCGACACCGTCAAACCGGAGAAAAGCCTGCTGTTGATAGTGCTTGGCGAATCTCAGCGCCAGGATCATTATTCATATCTGATCAACCCCAAGTACACCCCGCTGCTCTGGAATGCCGAACGCGACGGCAACATGATTTCATATACTGACATGGCGACGAATGCCACGAAAACCCTTGAAGCCGCGGTTGCGCTGCTTACCCGCTCATCAAACGAGAACAATGCGAAAAGTTTTTATGAAAAATCGCTGATTTCGGCATACAAGGAAGCCGGATACTTCACCTACTACATAACCTACCAGCCTGCGATTGCCGCCCAAAGCGACGGTATCAACGTAATTGTGTCAGAGGCGGATAAATTTATTAATCACGCGATCGAGAACCGGGCGACCAAAGAGTTTGATACCGGGATGTGGCCGTTTGTGGACAATATTATCAAAGAGAATAAAGGCAAGACCCTGATTGTAGTGAAGATGATCGGGGTCCATCTGCCGTTTTACATCCGTTTCCCCAAAGAGTTTGCGTTGTTCACGCCGACGACCAGCAATGAAAACGATGTAAAGTACAAAGAGATGGTCAGAAACAGCTACCGTAACGGCATGGTATTCTCGGGGTATTTCCTGGAACGCCTGGCAACCTATGTCAGCAAGACCGATTACCCGGCGGCGATGGTGTTCATCTCCGATCACGGCGCCGGCCTGTTTGATGACGGGCGGAATGACTATTACGGCTATTGCAAAGGCAACTATCACATTCCGTTTTTCATCTACGGGACTGATACTTTCTGGAAGTGGACCGGCCGGCAAACCAAAGATATGCTGAACCGCAACCGGAAAAAATCTTTGATCACCAGTTATTTCTTCGAAACCATGCTGGACTTGATGCACATCACTTATCCCGGCTTTCGTACTCAATACGACTTATGCAGCCAGGAAGTGAAAGATGTGAAAAAACGTAAAGTCTATTACTGGAATGATCATGTTGAATATGATTCGCTGGCGAATGACGACGAGAATTCCAAGCCGGTGCCGGCACTTTTAAAATAGTGCAAGCCCAGCAGAACAGTATATTAAAACCGCATTTTCTTATGGGAAAATCTATAAATCGCATTTCTCTTTAAAATATTAAAGAAATATTTGTTGAAAAATGAAACTCGACCAGTAGATTATTACAAGATATACGCAATTTAATTTATGGCAGCCATGTGCTATACAATACACGCCTGGAGGCAATGATGAAAAACAGCTTTACGAAGTATGTCGACAAGGACACTATTCTCGTTCTTGACGGCAAAACCAAATTTGATGTCTTGGATAGATTAATCACCTGCGCCGCGGACAAATCCAAAGTTGACCGCGACATTATCATGCGCGCCACCTGGAAACGCGAGAAAATGATGACCACCGGCGTCGGCTTCGGCCTCGCCCTGCCGCATATCCGCCTGACGGGGATACCTGAGCCGGTGGTACTGGTCGGTCTGTGCAAAGAACCCATCGTTGACTATCAGAGCCAGGATGACCAGCCGATTCGCGTACTCGTCTTTATCGTCGCCCCCGAAGGCAATCAGGAAGATTATCTTCAGCTTCTCGGCAGCATTTCCAGAAAGCTGCGCAACGCGGAAATGATCGGAGAAATCGTTGATAATATTGCCCGTCCGTCCCAGGTGCTCCGCATTCTCAAACGCAGAAGCAAAGAAGAGGGAGAATCTGAAGAATAGCTTCTGAGTCTGAGTCCGTGAAAATAATCATCCATCATAGCCATGATTGTTAACCTGCCGGGTATAAAAAATGTCAAACACCATTGTAGTAGTAAGCGATAGAAATTATATATGGGGCGTCTGGCTGCTCATCGTGTCCATGCGCAAAAACTCCATGAACGAGCCGGTACTGGTGCAGGGCGAGGGATATGAGGAATCTGACATTGCGGTATTGAAGCAGTTTGCTGATGTAACAGTACTGAACAGGCAGAATAATTCAGGACGGAATCTCTGCTGCAGCAAACCGGACGCGATGCTTCTGCCGGAAACGGATTATGTCACCTGGGTCGACAGCGACTCGATTTTTTACGGCAATTGCAGCCGTTACCTGACAGCCGATCCTGACCATATTCATGTCGAGGTGCGGGGGCTGAAAGAGAACAACGCAGTATTCTCCAAATGCTACGAGGCGAATGATCCATACGGCAGCATTCCGGCGAAGGTTCTGGATACCTGGCGTAAAGATATAGGCGAAAATACCGAACCGGCGCTGCGTACATGCTGTTCCACCTGTTTTATTTCTCTTCACACGAGCCATCGGGCGCTTCTGGAGAAATGGCGTGACCAGATACATAAGATATTGCCGACGGATAATGTCGGCGTTTATGACACGCGCAGTTTTGCTTATTTCCAGACCGACGAATCAGTGCTGAACTCGATCCTGTGTTTTTCCAAAGTCGCCGTTCCGCCGACCGGTAATTTTTTGCTGGACAAGGACCCGCATGCCTTTCACATACACTTTGCGTACCGGCCCAAACCGTGGCAGATGTGGAATATGTACAGCATCAAACATTTTGACAAAACGGTCGAACTGGTTGAATGGGCTGTCGCCAATGGCTACAATACGCCGGGGCCTGTCCCGATTTCTCTGCATCGCAAATATCGTACACTCAACCATATTCTCGCCCGCTTCGGCAAAAATTGGACCAGGGCGAAAAAAGTGTTGCGCCGTTTAGGTATCAAAATCCGGTAACGTCTGTGCGGATGACGGCAGATTATACTCCGCATCAGGCCGTTTTAAATCTAAAAAAGTCATGGGAAAGACTCTATCAGTCTGTTCTTTTTTTTGCCATGAAACGCACCAATGAACAGCCGTTGCAATTTACAGTTTGAAAAATATTTTTTACGGTATAATGTTTAACATCGCAAGTAATTATCAGGCAACATTCAACCCGGGAGAAGATCATGAAGAAATTAACACTCGCAATCATCCTGTCCGCCGTTTGCTGTATCAGCACTTTCGCTCAGGACGCAAAAGGTACCGCCCAGGTAACACCGGAGAGATGGGATGCGTTCCTTGCCGGATTCTGGTTTGGAGTGCCGGCCTCGATTGAAACCGCTAATGTCTGCGGTTTGAAATGGGGTTTGCCGGTTTCATCCGGCAGCGGCAAAGTCGTTGGTTTTGAATGGTCGTTTATCTGCTGTGCGACCGATACGGTTAAAGGGTTCCAGTGGGCAATGGTCGGGCCGAATATTTCTCAGGATTTTACCGGCATGCAGATGGCCCTGGTAAACGTGGTTGAGAAAAAGATCAGCGGACTTCAGTTCGGCATCGTCAATAAATGCGACAAGGAAGGTGTGCAGATCGGCATCGTCAATGCCGCCGACAACGCCAATTATCAGTTCGGGATTGTAAATCTGAACAAAAACGGATGGATGCCGTTCATGGTAGGCTACAACCACGGCAAGTAACTAATCACGCTTTATTTGAATTGTTCGTCCCGGCCGCTTCCGTATGGAATGCGGCCGGACTTTTTTATCGAGGCAGGAACATCGCCGAATATTGCTGAAATCGGCCGCGCCGGCATTGACATTGGCGCTTTATAGTGTACATTTTTGAAGACAGGGGATTCCTCTAAAAACTATCTAATAACGGAGCAGGTTATTTGTCGCCGTTGCCAGCTATGACTAGAAATGAATTATTGAATGTCAAGGAAAAGATGTTGTCATACCTGCGTTTTTGCGGAAGCGGAAACAGCAGGAAGGTGCTTATTCTCTCGGCATCAGGCAATGCCCACGGCTTATCTTTCCCCTTTCATTTCTACCGGCGGGAACTGGCGGCCAAATTCAACTTTCATTTTGAAGAGCAAATCAGTGACAGTTTAGAGGAAAAGTTAAATCAAATAAGAGCTTTCGACGGGGATATAATCTTTATCAGCATGCCGCTCCGCATAAATGGAAAAATTTTATCCCGGCATACTGTCCTTGAATTCTTTCGGTCAATAGACCGCGCCCGGCGTTTCAAGCTGATATTCTTTGATATTTCCGATAATGCGGTCTCGCCATATTTTGACATACTGCCTTATGTGGACCTGTTTCTGATGCCGTTTGTATTCCGCGATCAGAATAATTATGAACAGCCGTTTAAAGGCGGAAACATTATGGCGGATTATCTTGCCGACAGGTTTCAACTGGAAACAACCGAGGCAAACGGATTTCATGACGGGCTTTTCCTGTCGCACCCCGGAACAGATCAACTGCCCAAGATAATGCCATCCTGGAACTGGATGCTGTGGCGCAGCATGATAAGAACCTTCAAGGCGCAGGGTTATCACTGCATTCTGAACGGTCAGAGAACCATTGATATAACCTGTCGGTTCGCCCAATATGAAGGCTGGTGCCGGTTCCACCGGCTGCATGTCGGTAAACGGCTGTCAGCGCTTTCGCCCAAATACGCCATTATCGCCACCAAAGACAAAGTCGATCTCCAGAGTTATTACCGTGAGCTGGAATCGAGCAGGATATCATTTTCTCCGTTCGGCTACGGCGAAATCTGTCCAAAAGATTTTGAAGCGATGATAAAAGGCTGTCTGCTGTTCAAGCCGTCAGTCGAACACTTGACCACTTATCCGCAAATTCATATTGCAGATGAAACCTATGTGCCGGTGGCATGGGACTTGTCGGACCTGGATGAAAAAGTCGCCTATTATCTGGACCGCCCGGAAGAGCAGCGGCGAATCACCGCCAATGCGGCAAGGGAATACGAAAAGTTTTTCGCGGAATGCGGCTTCCTCGCCAAGATCGGGGAAATACTCGGACGCCTGGACGCATAACTCATCTGCTCATTGAGATCTTGCGGCATTGGCGGCGGCCGTCTCAACCTGCCGCATTTCCTCTTCGCTCAGAGTATTTTCCATCTGCTTCCGCAAGTCACGTTCTTTTGCGTCTTTGCGTCTTTCCACGGCAAATTCTCTCTGGTAGATAGTCTTCATCGCAGCAATAATGGCGAAACAGAACATCAACTGATAATAGTTAGGAGCTTGTTTCAACACCCATTCCAGCGAAGACTGCAGATATATCGACCCCAGTCCGCCGGCAAGGCCGACCGCGAAATATTGATACTCCGTATTGACAAACCGGAAAATATTAATAAAATTCATAATGTAGTAATATAAGAGGAATACTGCGAAAACCACCAGGTTGAGCCAGCCGGTTTCGGCGGCAATCATCAGATAAACAGTTTCAACCAGCCCTTCTTTAAACTTTTTATCACCTTTGTCCAGATGCTTGCTGTAAGGCCACGGCTTATTTACTTTCACGCCGAAATTATTCAAACCAATGCCCAGGAATTTATCATCAGCCATATTAACAGCCGAAATAGCCAGATTGTACCGGGTGATTTTCGACGTAACAGGCGCGTTCTCAAAACGCTGCAGGACAGTATTAATCATGGCGGCCACGGCAACGATCGCCCCGAATCCGATCAGCCCGGTAATAATAAATTTCTTCATCTCGAAACCGGAAGCGTAGGACAGCAGCAACACTACCAGGCATCCGCCGATATAACAGACCATTCCGGCGCGCGACAGGGTGAAAAACACCAGCAGCGACCCCATGCTGAACATCAGGAAAATGAAAGCGGACTTGATGAATGAAGCGTTCTTCTCATTCATCAGTTGAGAGAACATGATGGTACTCAGGATCGTCATATACATGCAAAGCGAATTCTGATGCGGCAGGGGACCGCGGATCTGATAAATCCCGATCCGGTATTTCTGATCAAGAGCGACAATGAAAATATAAATAATGATGACCGGAATAAAATGAATAGCCAGGGCAATACGTTCATAACTGTTGAAATAATTATATAGCACCCAGAAATAAAAATACATCCGGATCATTTTCAAAACTTCAAAATAGGAATAGAGCGGTTCATAAGAATTAGTAATTGAAGCCAGGCTGAACGCGAAGTAAATGAAATACAGATATGAACCGGGCGGCAGCAGTTTGATTTTAAAATCTTTGCCCCGGCGGACGATGATCACTAAAAATAAGACCAGCGCCACCAGGTCAACCAGTCCTATTTCAAATCCGCGGGATGTTCCGCGATAAAATTCGCGGGATACGAAGTGAATACTCTCAGCCATGCGGCAGGTGAAGAAAATCATCAGGAAAAGCATGACCTTCTCGAAAAACTTCGATGAGGAGGCCAGAAAAACCCCAACCGGCACAAGACAGATCAAGGTAAAGAAAAAAATGAAGTATTTATATTCCGAAAGACCCATGCTTTACCTTGAGTGAATATTCCTGATACGGAATTTATTTGACCAAATTGGTCGCCGGCCCGGCAATCAAGTTAATCGCTTCCAGGGTGGGCAGTATCTTCTTCACGACTACGTTATACTGTGAAAGACCATCCTTGGGAACGAAAACTACGTCATTGGGTTCAAGATGAAAATCAAGCGCCCTGCCCCGCATAACCTTGTCAATGTCAACTTTGTAGACTTTCGGGTGAACCATGCCGCCGCGAATAATCCATGCGTCAGATGATGCAGTGTCAAGCACCCCGCGCGACCAGGCGATAGCCTGCATTAAAGTCATTTTGTCTTTATACCCCAGGTAACCCGGTACCCCGACTTCGCCAACCACATAGACAGTTTCATTCATTGAGGAAGCAATGAAGATGTAATCGCCGTCACGCAGCGGAACATTATTCAAACGGTCGCCGCCGCGAACAGCTTTGGTAAAATCAACCGGCAATATTTTCCCTTCGCGGGTGATATAAGAGTTTTTCAGATCCGCCATTTCGACTGAATCGCCCTGAAACAGGCCGTCGGCAAATCCTCTGGCCATTGCTATCGCATCGGTCAGTCGCGGCTCATTCCGGAGCGGGAATCTGCCGGGAACGTTAACTTTGCCCGAAATCGTGAATGTTCCGCTTTGTATCCTGATCGGCACAAGAGAAACTTTCGGGAAGCGGATATATTCTGCAAATTTAGTTTCAATGAATTTAGTGGCTTCCGGCACAGTCATGCCGCCGATCTTTATCGGACCGATAAGACTTAGCGAAATGTACCCGTCAGGTGTGACAATCAGCCCCTGGGAATTAAGGTCTTCATTGTCGTATACTTTAAAGTCGAATTTGTCCCCGGCGGCAATATGGTACGGCTGAGGTTTGGTATCCTGAAGGGCCTCAAGCTCTTTTTGAATTTCCAGCGGATCCTGTCTGATAACTTTGATCTCTTCATAATGCTGTTCCTTGGTAGGCGCCAGCGGGATTTCCGCTTTTTCCGCGCAACCGCACAGAAAACACATTATAAGAAGAGCACCAGGCACTCCGATAACTTTAACACTTCCGGATATCGACATCGCAAACCACTTTTTCTGTTCAAACATAATTAATATTCCCTGTAATAATTAAGATATTACGTACTCCGGACAAAATAGCTTTTTTCGACATTGTTCAGGATTCCGCCCAATTTTTTGCAATCATGTTCTTTAAGGAAGTTTACGCATTTAACCAGCTTGAATTTATTTGAACGCTTGAACATGGTGACAATCACGGAAAGATCCGCCGCCTGGCAAATGGTGGCAAACAACTGCTCGTTCTTGTTAAATTCAAAGAGTTCCCAGAAAATATAATCATAATGTCCGTTCAATTTAGCCACGAATTTATCAATCATGGCCTTGTCGGCCGGCGCGATGTAGGTATAATCGTCCATCACAAAATAAAGCCGGTGGGCATTTTCCAGCGGCATGTTCGGATTGATTATTTCATCTTTATAAATATAGTCATTCACCGCGAATTTAGTCATATTCCGGGCCAGTTCATTAACAGTGGAAATATAAAGTATCTTCTTATCCTGAGGGCCGAACAGATCAATGCATTTCTTGATAAAGAATGTTTTGCCGGACTTGGCTTCCACATCCCCGAAAGTGATTAATGTAACACCGGACGGTTTATCGGCATATTCAGCAATTCTTTTATAAACAACCTGTATTGCGGAGTAAAAAGACTGCAGCGTAACCTGGTTGATCATCGGCAGACTGCCCAGCATCTTTATTTTCAGCACGTTTTCAATATCGAACCTGGATTTAACTGTAAAGTCCATCAGTTCCATTATCAGGATACCCCCGAGCGCCAGCAGAAAACCTGCAAGCCCGCCGGCAAAAACGATAAATCTCCGTTTTTTGACTGACGGCGAAGACGGCGGTTCCGCCCGTTCCAGAATTGTAATATCACTGACATTGGTGTTAAGCGCGAATTTCATCATTGAAACCGTGCCGTCTATCTTCTTCAGCAAATCGCGATTTAAATCGAGCTGCCGCTTGATCTCCAGGAAGTCACTCTCCATTCTGGAAAGCTGGGTCAATTCGCCTTTCAGCTTAATGATCGTAGCTTCCAACTGCCCGATGTTCTGGGTTACGCCTTTCAATTCAGCCTGGGCCTTGAACTGCTGCTCCTGGATGGCCTGGCGAACAATATTGCCGCCGTAAGTAACCGTGCTGGGGGCGCGTTTCTCTTCTTTAACCACCTTGCCCAGTTTATCTTTCAGGTATTCGATTTCAGCCAGTTGCTTCTGAACTTTCGGATTATCGTCCGTGTAGCGCTGGCGCAGTTTATAAAGCGCGCCCTGCATTACTTCCATTTCAGAATTATCGGTGGATGTTACGGTATAATTAAGCTGGATATCCTCTTTCATATCTCTGATATTATTATCAAGATTGGCAATACTGGTGCGCAGTGCGGATTCCTGCATCTTAGCCTTAACCAGGTTCAGTTCAAGTTCATTCATCAGCTTGAATTTGCCTTCAGTCTCAGTAGAGATTGAAATGACGTTGAACCGCTTCAGATACTCTTCCTGCTGAGCTTCAAGCGCTTTGATCTTCTGAGACAGATTGATTTTGCTCTCAGTATAATATTTATAAATTTTATGCACGGAAGTGTTCTGATTTTCCACATAATCTTCAATAAAGACGTCAGCGAGCATATTGGCGATAGCCGCAGCTTCGCGCGGCGTGTCGGAAGTGGCAACAATGCTTATGATGTTCTCATTGTCTTCCTGTGTTTCCACGGCTGTTTTAGCATAGAGAGAAACCAGCGACATTTTCAGTTTCAACCGGGTAAGCACCTCCCGCATGTTTTTGCGGATACGGATCATTTCAGTAATGACTTTAGTTTCGACCGGTTTGTAGAGGTTCGGCATATCGCTTTGCAGGCGCTCAATGTTGGTATGCCTGAAGAGCAGGCATCTGGCGCTCCATGCTTTCGGCTGGAAGACCGCGACATAGCTGAAGGTAAGAAATCCGGCAACCAGGGGTATAATCAGGAGAAGATAAAATCGCTTCCAGACAGCAAGCAGCAATATTTGCAAGTCATACTTAAAAAGATTGGCATCAACTCCACCCAGAACCGATTCGTTGTCTTCGCGTATTTCCATAGACCCTCAAATTGTATTGGCTAATTAAATCTATTCCATAACTTGAGATAACTTTTTAGAATTTCATCTCCTGATCCGGAGATTGAAATTCCCGGCAATAGTAGAATATAGTCGCGAATCGCCTCATTATCAAATAATATTGCAGGCAAAACGATGAAAAGTCGGGTACGGGGATATTTAAAGAACAAATCCATGTTAAATTCAGCCGGTCCAACTTCCAGCATATTGATAATAAAGTTCTTAAGCATATGCCGGATGGTATCATTTCTGGCGAACGGCGGGTGCTGGTAAAAGGCCTTTTGAATTTGTGCGAAACTCATCCCCTCCGTACCGAGACAGACATTAAACACGTAGAGATAAAACCTGGCAAAGAATTTTCGGGCTTGATTCAACATTGCCGGCAATTCGTCTCCGGCCGGCATAACCGGCTTCAGTTTGAATTCTATGGATGCTTTATACCACGGGTAAAAATCGGATATTTCCGGGACATCCTTATACGCGTCAAACAATTCAGATCTTCGTTTATACGAGTAAGAGTATGTATGGTGCATCGCCAGATATGAATCCCCGCATGCCATTACGGCTTTCCAGATATTCCGGGCTGTAAAATCAATATCATCGTCATCCAGACGGCTTTTTCCCAGGCGCTGTCCGGCAAGCAGCAGGCCGGTTGCCCGGTTCAGCATAAGCTTGGCAAGTTCTTCGTGCGGCATATTATTCAAATCAAACGCAGGCAGTTGATCAAGAATATTCTCCGGTCCATAGACAACGATATGACCTCTTTTCAGCTCCTGCCACATCATTGTAAATTCAGATGACTTCAAATCAGAGATATTTTTTGCAGGACTGAAATCCACATCAATTCCGGCGGTCCGGGACAATTCCGGCGACAAAGCCAGCAAAGCCCGCTTGATACGCCGCTGCCGCAACCTGCTGATGTCATTGGTAATAACAAACAAATCAAAATCATTGTACAGCGACATTTCACCATTGCTGTTCAGCAGCACGCCGCCCTCCCCCCGGCCATAGCCGCCGCCCAGGACTAACGCCGCCAGATTCTTGCGTCCGACAGTATCAAGAACTCTTCCGGTGACAATTTCCAGAAGCGAATCAATCTTCCGGTCAAACGCATCGTCACCGTAAACAGTATATTTGCTCATGATTTAAATCCTGCTCTTTCTTGTTTTGAAGAAGCTTTGCGCGTCCATATCAGCTTAAAAATTGGTTTAAAATTCAAATATATTCACATCCGCACTGCCAGTTATTCACTCTGCGCCGGACAAACTGCAACCTGAATAATATTTTATTCTGTTTTGATTACCCGGTTAATTACCGCCAGTAAATCCGCTTTTTTGACCGGTTTTGAGATGTAATCATCAAAACCAGACTGCAAGGCTCTTTCTTTTTCCATGAGCGACACATACGCGGTTTGGGCAATGACCGGAATATCGGATAAGTGTTGTTTAATTTTTCGGGTGGCTTCGATTCCGTCCATAACCGGCATTTGCAAATCCATTAAAATAAGGGTGTATCTGTTCTTTAAAGCCAGTTCAACAGCTTTCGCGCCGTTTACGGCGTGATCAATTCTCTTCACTTTATTTTTCAACAGTAATTCGAGATAAAGATAACTGTCAGTCTCGTCTTCTGCTATCAGAATAGTAAAATTATGCCAGTCTTTTTGAACTGTAACAGGTAAAGTTTTTTCGCTATGCAACTCATCGGCCTGCTCCGCCGGGATAGTGAAATAAAAACGCGCCCCCTGCCCCGGCATCGAGCTTACGCCTATCCTGCCGCCCAGCAATTCGACCAGTTCCCTGGCAATATTCAACCCCAAACCGGTTCCCCCTATTGCGGCATTTCTTACTTGCACTCCGCGGTAAAAATTCTCAAAAATACGTTTCTGCTCATCTTCAGGAATGCCAATGCCGGTATCTTTTACATAAAACTCAATCTCACCGTTTCGCATATCAAATCCCACGTCCACGCCGCCATTGAAAGTGTATTTCACTGCATTAGATACCAGATTGGTAAGTATCTGCTTTATTTTATCGGTGTCAGACCGGACGACCAGGTTTTGATACTGCACAGGTATACTGACCGTCAAGGCAAGCTCTCTTTTTAATTCAGGCAGGGTAAACATCCGGTAAACATCTGTAATCAGTTCAGCCGGCCTGAATCCGGTAATGTTTGCAGGAAGTTTTTCGCTTTGCAGTCGCGACAGCAGCATCACATCGTCTATCACCATGAGCAATTGCGCGGAACTTTTATGCACTATTTCGGCAAAGGAATTCTTCTCATCCACCTTTGCCTCCAGCATTAAGTCTGAAAAGCCCATGATGGCGTTCATCGGCGTTCTTATCTCATGGGACATATTATTCAAAAATGCTGATTTCAGACGGTTGCTTTCCTCGGCTTTCTCTTTCGCCTCAATCAGCTCTTTTTCTCCGCGCTTCCGCTCGGTTATATCCTGGAATATCTCCAGCATTGCCTTCCTGCCCTGGAACAGCATGCCTGTATGACTGATCTGAAAGGTCCTGCCGTCCATAACCCCGTCCGTTTCGTATATTTCCGTTTTCCCGATATTTATGCCGGTCAGCAGCGGGCAATCAACACACTGAAATTTATCATCGCGATAAAGCTCCCAGCATTTTTTGCCGATTGCTTCGCGACCGAAAATATCTTGCAGCTTTTCGCTCATGAACAAAATATTCCCGCATTCATCAACGATATCCATGCCAAATGGAATCGTCCGCAATAAAGAAGTATTCAGATCGTTGCTTTCCCGCAACGCTTCTTCCGTCTGCTTGCGCCCGGTGATATCCTGAATCGTTCCAGTCATCGAAAACAAATTGCCTTCAGCATTGCAATTGATTTTGCCTAAGCCCAGGAGCCATCTGATTTCACCGTCACTCTTACGAATAATCCGGTATTCTTTATCAAATGTTTTGCGTTGTGATACAACTTCATCTTTAAAGTACCGCTCCATCATTTCTCTGTCGTCCGGGTGAACGAGTTCAAGCCAGCCTTCCACAGTTCTGCTATAGATCCTGCCGATGCCGAAAATGGCATCAAGCACTTCTGACGATTCCCAGCAACCACTGACAAAATCCAATTTGTAAGATCCGATAAATGCCGCACGTTGTGATTCCTTAAAAAACAATTCGCTTTCCCGCAGGGTTTCCTGGATCTGACGGTTTTCCGTTACATCCTGATCCACGCCGAATACTTTATCCGGCTTCCCGTCCGCATCAAAAGAAATTTCGCCCTTCGAATAAATGCAGGTTATGTTTCCGTCCTGGCGGACTAACCGGTAGTCCATTTCAACCACGGCCGGACATGGCTCAGCATACAAACGGTGAAACTGTTTCCGGTCATCGGGATGAATTGATTTGAGGAAAAGTGCGTCTGCGTCTATTCTGGGGTCACCAAACTCAAGGCCGAGCGCTTTATAAATCAGCCATGACCATTGCACTTTGCCGGTTTTCAGATCATGACTCCATTGTCCGACTTTAGCAAATGCCTGCGCCCTTTTCAAATCTTCTTCACTCTGCCGGCGTGCGGCATTCTCCAATTTCAGGTTTTCCAGCAGGGTCAAAGTCTCGCTGCTGATAAGATTGTCCTGCTTATCATCAACAGTCTGAATTTTCAGTTTATTCACTGCCATATAACACCTGCTCAATAGTTTTACTTGGACACAACTCCGCAGTTGCGGAAAACAGACAGCTCAAGCACCGGAAACGCTATGATGCTTAAAAAATCTTCCGGCAAGAAAATGCATTGCCTTTTTCAGGTTGGTGACTTCATCAAATTTTCCGCTGTCAACAATCAAATCGGCATATTTAACGCTGCTGGCGACATATAGTTCATGCATCGGCCGGACGGTTTCACAATACTGCCTGATGATAAGATCAACATCCAGCCCCCGTTCCGCCCGGTCCCGTTTTATGCGCTTGATCAGGCGGATATCGGCGGGCGACTCCAGAAAAATACTGGCGGCGGTCATCTGCCGCAACTCTTTATAATACAAGGCAAAAATACCCTCAACAATTATAAACGTCGCAGGATTTACCTCGGTTCCGGGGTAATTGATTGAATGTGTTTTGAAATCATAGTGCTGACGCTTCACATGTTTTCCGGACAGAAGGGTCTTCAAGTGCGTAAAAAGCAATTTCGAATCAATGGCTTCAGGCGAGTCAAAATTATAATCATTCAGCAATACCGGGTCTCTATCTGAAAGGTCTTTGTAGTAATCATCAATTGAGATTCTTTCAACAAAAGTACGTGGCGACAATTCCCGGAAGATATTTTTAGCAAGCGTGGATTTACCGGAACACGATCCGCCGCCCACGAGAATGATTTTAGACTCAGTTTTCTGATTATTCATTTATGTCCCGGAAAAGCCTTTGAATTAAAGTTGTAAGAATTATCTTTATATCGAAACTGAGACAGCGGTGAAATGAATAATAAAGTTCGTCAATCCTGGATTGATATTCGTCATTTTCATGACCAAGAGTTTCAGAGTAATAAAATGCCGCCGGATGATACGAAGGGAGTTCGTTAACCAATGCAACATTATCCTCTGTCGCCACGAGCGGTTTATTGCCGGCAAGAAAAATTCTGCCAATAAATGCCAGATAAATCAGATGAAACTTATCCAGCGAAAACTTGAAGAACAATTTATTAATCATTCCTTTGGAGAATTTTTTATAGTCGGCAAAATCAATTTTATTGCTGCCGGTCTTATCCGCCCAGTAGCTATTCTCAAGGGACGGTACGGAAATGAACGGCCTCATGATAATAAAGAGCGGCAACTGCATCAGCATCAGGCACAAAGCCGTAATACAATGAATGGCATTAATAAAATACCGGCGGAAAATTTTAGAATCAATTTCAGAAATAAGGAAATTATCAACAATGTCCAGGACTTCGCCGGACAGCGGATCAATAACGCGGCGCTTGTAGATGATCTTATTGCTGATTTCCAGCGAGGACCCGATGTAGGAATCGCCGTAGACTACGGAATTATTGACCGCGGTATTGGCATCAATCAAAGTATTGTCGCCAATTATTGCGGCAGGTCCGATCCGGGAAAGATTCTTCAACTGGATATTGTTGCCGATAATCACCGGTTTGCTGATTTCACATTCCTTCATGATCTCGACATTCTGCCCGATAAATACGCCTTCCTCGTTATTGTAACTGGACATGATATATTTATCAGAATCGCCGTTGACCAGTTTCATGTTAATTTCGAAAAGCCTGCCTATCGAATTAATCAGAGAAAAACCTAACATCGTTCCTGTATATTTTTGACAGGAAGCACCTTGCGCCGGAGTGTGAACTGTTTTACTTTTCAGATAAATCAATCCGCTGCGGTCTTCATCAACCAGTTCCGAATCAGCATTTTGCTGAAAGAAATCATAATCATTCAGGTTCTTGTCGTAGTTGATGAAAACAAAACCGTTAATAATCAGCAGATCATCACCGGAAAAAAGCATCCGGTTACGCTCGATAATGCTTGTCAGTTGTTCATTTTCCCGTGAGCTGCCATAGGATATCTTCAAATTCCACTGCGCGCCGTCCTGAAAATACTTTTCTATCGCAGGTTCCGCATCTTCCATGACAATACGAACATCGCTTACTCCGATAATCGAACAAAATTCGATATAATATTCCAGAATCGGCTTGTTCGCTACTCTGACCATATATGACGGAATGTCGTAAAAGTACTTTTTAGTCCAGCCCGTCTGATTTTTTCTGCAATTAATAAGGCATTTCATAATAAACCCTGCTCACTCAGTAAGCGCCCTTTCCTGTAAATACCGCGGGAATAGTCTTGAGCAGAATCCCGATGTCTTTCCAGAAACTTCTGCTTTTGATGTATTCTTTATCCAATTCCACTTGCTGTTTGAACGGAATATCACTGCGTCCGGAAACCTGCCAGATGCAAGTAATCCCGGGTGTTACATGAAGCCTTTTCCGTTCTTCCAGGGTGTATAGCGCAACTTCTTTGGGGAGCGGCGGACGCGGCCCGACCAGACTCATGTCGCCGATCAGCACATTGAAAAGCTGCGGCAGTTCATCAATACTGAATTTCCGGATGAACCGCCCTACCCCGGTCACCCGCGGGTCAGCCTTCATCTTGAAAATCACCCCGTCTTTGGATTCGTTCAACTGCTTGCGTTCCTCATCCGACAACCAGACCCCTACTTTCATTGATCTGAACTTGAAGAAGTCAAAATGCCGCCCGTTTTTACCGACACGCACCTGCCTGAAAATTACAGGTCCGGAGGAGTTGAATTTGATTGCAAGCGCAGTGATTATAAATACAGGAGAGAGCAAAATCAGCATACACGCGGCAAAGATGATATCCATCGACCGTTTGATAATATACGTCATCTTTACGGTGATTTCCCACAACGCCACTTTAAATTTGATATAAGAACGTTTTTTGGACCTCCCCCGGTCAATCAGGAGATCCATCAATTCTTTACTGACAGAATGCTTCAGTTCATCCATTATTCTTGTTTACCCTTCTGCGACTTCCAGCGCAAAACACGGAAAATAAAAACCGGATTGCCGATAAAATATCGTTTAAACATCCGCTTCGGCTCCATCAAAAAACGAAAAAACCACTCAATGCCAATTTCGCGCATCCAGGTTGGCGCCCGCTTGATATTGCCGGAATAGAAATCAAAAAGTCCGCCTACTCCCATGACAATCCGGCAGTCAAGTTTATCAAAATTATCTTCGATCCATTGTTCCTGAACCGGAACGCCGAATGCAACCAGCAGAATATCAGGCTTCCGCTCGTTAATCTTCGTCAGCACTACCGCACCATCCTTTTCCCGGTCAAAATATCCATGCTGCTCTCCGGCAATTCTGATTCCCGGATAATCGTTTTCCAACTTAGCCTTCATCCTCGCCGCGATCCCGGGCTTCCCGCCAACCAGATAAAAAGAAAAACCTTTCTGTAATGCCATCCGGCACAGGAACGGCAGCATATCAGTTCCGTTGATATTCTCTTTCAAGGGATTGTTTATCATCTTGCAGGCCAGATGCACACCAATCCCGTCAGGGAAAATATAATCCGCCTTGTGCAAAAGTTCAAAGTACCCTTTGTCAGAAAATGTTTTATTAAAGCAATCAGGATTGACAAAAAAGATTCTTTTCCTCTCCTTCCTGGAAATATGCTCAGCAATACGCTCAACCGCATCCGCCATGGTCATATTTTGAAATTTAATACCGAGCAAATTGATTTCAGCATGATAATCATTGACCTCTATATGGAAAAAAGCGGCGGGAATCGACTTGATAATCAGCAGAATATCCCCCAAAAAATTGTTTTTGAAATTATATTCCATTTCAATCTCAAGCTTGCTTTTGTGTGCGATACGGCTGCTGCTGCGCAGAAACCACAGGTTGAAGATGCCGGGTTTGGCATTGTAAAGACACGCATCGCCGGGAACCCTGTTCTGCATGTCGTATTCCTTTATGCTCAAACCGGTCAACTGAAGCTTCCCGGCCAGGACATAAAAGAAAAGGAACGCGTTGCGCCAATAATACTTTTTGAAATTGAAATATTTAATTCTGACCGGCAATCCCCGCTGACCGATGACATCCTTAACAATAAAAATACTGCCGCCGGTAAAAACCTTGCGGAATATCAAAAAAAACAGCAGCGGCAAAGTGATTACGGCAAACAAAATCAGCGCTATCACATATTTCACCAGCCATGCGGCAGACCAGGATACGGTACGGCAAATCATGAATAAAACTTTTTTAACCGCGACGGCCCGGCCCCGTTCAGAGGAATCCAGGGTCTTTTCAATGCTGTTGATATTATTCAGATCTTTTTTCATACAGTTCAATGACCTTGTCCGCGTTTTTTCTCCAATCAAAATCTTTGATGCGCTCCAACCCCGCCTGAATCATTTTATCGCGCAACCCTTTGTTGCTCAGAACACTCTCCATGCACTCCGTAATCTGGTGAATACTAAACGGATCAAATTTCAAGGCCGCGTCTCCGGCGACTTCCGCAAGTGATGAATTATTGGAACATGCAATCGGAATTCCACACGCCATCGCTTCCAAAAGCGACAAGCCGAAACCTTCAAACAGCGAAGGGAAAACGTAAAGCGAAGCTTTACGGTAAAGCGACGGGAGAACCGCATTATTTATATAGCCGGGAAATTTAATGGAATCCCGGCAGAACGAATGCTCAGCATATTCTTTAACAGGTTCCGAGCCCTGCCAGAAACTGCCGGCCAGCACCAAATCATAATTATTCCTGAGAGGCTCCGGGAGTTTTTCATAAGCCTTTATAAGGTTGAGATGATTCTTGCCTGGATGTTCAATCCTGGAAATATAAAGGATGTAATTTTTCTCAATAATGTTCTCCGGATTATACTGCGTCTCATTTATGTCTTTACTGCTGTATAGTTCACGGTCATACCCGTTATAGATGACGCTGATCTTTGCCGGAGGTATTTTCCAGAATTTAATAAGATCGTCCCTGGTGCTGTTACTCACGGCGATGAGCTGATTTGTCCGCCGGACGCAAAAAGGCAGAATCAGCTTGATATAAAGCATCCGTAGAAGATCATATTTGCCGGGAATATGATATTGCGAAAGATCATGCACCACGGCTATGGTATAAAAAGGATAAAACAAAAATGCCCGCCTGTTGGCGGCGGGCAGAAAAATGAAATCATATCTGCCTCTCATAATCATAAAAGGCAGTACCAGCAGATGCCAGAACATATTGATCAAAGGCCCGCGCAATAGATCGGGAATCTCTATAAAGTTGATATTCTGGCAGTCTGCCGACGGGAAACATGCAATGTCAGATTTCAGCATTACAACATAAACCTGATGCCGGCGGGCGAGCTCCCTGATCATATTGTTCATATAAACGGAAATCCCCGACTTCCCGCCGTCATAAGCCATGCCGCTGATTAGAATTCTATACATGCGGATTCCTTTCGTTCATCATCAGAACATCCTCAACCATCACCTTAAATCCGGCAACAAAATTTTCACCCGAACAATGCTTCCTGACGAAATCATAACCGTTATCACCAAGCTTGTTTGCAAGCTCCCTGTTTTGTAAAAGCCGCTTGAGGCCTTCAGCCATGCCGTCAATATCCCTTTCTTTCACCAGGATTCCGGTATGATTATCGGTAAGCCACTCGCTGACGCCGCCGACATCGAACGCCACGACCGGTTTCCGGAAAGCAAATGCCTCAATGCCGACCAGTCCGAACGGCTCCTGCCATCTGGATGGAAACGCCACGACATCGGCTTTTTCAAAATATTCGTCCGGGTTATTCTGCCATCCGGTAAAAACGACTTTATTGCTCAAGCCTAATGCAGAACTCATTTCTTTCAAATATCCATCATCATTGTCGCCTCCGACAATGTAAGCCCTGAAGTCAATGTCAAGCCTGGCCAGGGCTGCAAGCAGCAGATCAACCCCTTTGCCACGCACAAACTGACCGACATACAGTATCACTGGCGGACCGTCTTTATGCTCCTGACTGAAAACAGAGTCTTTCAGATGCCTGAACGGGAATAATTTAAAGATGGAATTGGCATTGAACCCGTTCATCAGCAAATTATTCCGCATGTATGCCGAAATAACGGTAAATGCATTGCATTTCCTCACTTCCCGCATCAGCGCTATTCTGCGGAGAATATTGACAAACTTCAAGCGGTTCTTTTGCCGTTCGAGCAGGCCGCAGCAGATTGAACAGTAAAACGGATTGAACGGCAAATGGCAATTAATTCTGCAAACCGGAAAATATTTATGTCTGCGCAGGCAGTAATAGTCATGATCATGAATAAAAACAATTGTAATAAATTTCCGCCGGATTTTTCTCAACAGTCCGGGATCATCCACTTTGTGAATGAATGCGATGTCAAATTCAGATCCGTCAAGCGCCTCAACATCCTCCGGAGAATAAACTTTGCGGAATGCCTTGAGAAAAACATCCGGATATTTACCGTCCGCATGTTCAAACAAGCCGGAAATTTCGAAGCCGTTTTCCGACAGCAGCCTGGCGCTGTCATAAATATAACGTTCAACGCCGCCGAAAAATCCGGCCGTTTCAGACACATACAGAACTCTATTTTTATGACTCATATTTTTCTATTACTTTCCGGTAGAAATCCAGTAATTTGCCGGTAATTTTTTCCCAACTGTAATTTTCCGTAGCCATTTTCAGCGAATTTGCTTTCAGGGATTTTATTAAATCCGGACTTCCTTTAAGTTTGTAAAACGCGTCAATAAAAGTCTGAATATCTGAAGCATCAAAAAATATTCCATTCTCCCCGTCTTTTACCAGCCGCCGCAAGCCGCCGACTTTAGAGACAATCACCGGCACTCCGGCAGACCATGCCTCCAGCACCACTATGCCAAACGGTTCAAACAGAGACGGCAGAACAAACATGTCCGCGGCCTTATATGCGGACATCAATTCAGCCGATTCGGAACTCAGGCCCGGAATAATGGTGAAAACAGAGTCAAGATTGTTTTTCGCAATCATCGTTTCCAGCTCGAGGTAATAATTATCCGCCGTCACCGGGCCAATAATGACGCAATGTATTTTTTCGCCCGATGATTTCAACTTGATCGCAGCCTCAACCAGCAGTTTCTGATTCTTCTGATAGTCAATCCTGGAAACGCATAAAAGCACTATGTCATCAGGGGCTATGCCGTATTTCCTCCTGAATTCAAGCGGCACAGCTCCGGAAAATTTAATGTGGTTTACCCCGTTGGGAATATATTCCACCAGTTTATCCGGGTATTCGCGCCGGGTCAGTTCATATTCATCATAGCCTACGCATATAATTCCGTCAGCCATGGACAAAAAGTCCTTTTCCGCAACAAAATGGTCCAGCAGTCTGCCGTAATTAAAGGAATGCCTGACCGCCCTGTCCATTTCATCAATCTCCTTTTGCGGCATATCATAACGTCCGCCGAGAAAGGAAACGACAAAGGGAATCTTCTTCCGCCTGGCGGCCTTGCACGCCTGCGAAGCCAGCCTGGACACGGTATGACAGTGGACAACATCGTATTCGTTATCCAGCAGATGCTTATACAATTTGAAAGACAGCGGACTGCCGCCCTTCTTGTCCAGCCGCCGTTTATTGTCATGGGAAAGCGGGAAATAAGGATAGAAATAGGGAAAGCGCCTTACGGCAATACCTTCGGCGGATTCTTTCTCCACGTGAGAGAGCGCGCGCGTGCATAAAATTTCAGGGTTGCAGCCAAGTTCGCGCAAGCATTTTGCAGTGTTCCAGATGACAGTTTCGGTACCGCCCCATTCTTTAAAGGCGAATCTTCGGACAACGTTAGCTATTTTAAGCTTCAAAATATCCATATGTAAAACTCTAATTTAAAATGACAGGTTTTATATTATAGAATGTTAAAGCAATGTTTCAAGGTCATTTAAGAAAATCGCGCCTGCCCTTCCAGGCGGCCAGACGCTGAATAAACCGGCAAACCAGGCCGTAAGGGATGTAGGCGATGCTGCCGCTGCGGATCAAAAACTGGATGTCCCTGCATGATTCAGCTCCAAACGGCAACAGCATCCCGGCTGTGAAATTCTTCTTTTCCCCGTAAATAAAGCCATCGGCAAGGCCTTCATTGTAAAACCTTTTCCAGACTTCACGCAGTTTGTAATTATGGGAATGTTCAACGACGGCGTCCGGGGCGTATGCTATTTTCCGTCCGGCTTTCTTCATCCTCCATGACCATTCGATATCTTCGGAATACTTCAGGTTTTCATTGAACGGATGCCGCACGATATCGCATTTCCGCACCGCCGAGGTGGCAAGTGAAAAAAAATGCCCCCATGATGCGGAAACAGTTCCGTCGCCAAAAGCACGGCTGTAGTCCTTGACCACCAGCGGGGTGGCATCCGGACGCGGAATCTGATTGCCGAATACCGCGATAATTTCCGGCTGCTCAAGCAGCGGCTTTATTAAATTTCCCAGCCAGTCGGAGTTCACCGGAATACAGTCGGAATTGTTGAACACGATGATTTCGCCGGAACACGCTTTTACCGCATTATTAAGCACGCGCCCCGGCACATAGTCCTCACGGCGGATCTGCCGGCATTTGTCCGGATTGTATTTCCTGATGATTTCATAGGTGCCGTCAGTGGAGCCGGAATCAATATTGATCAGTTCAAAGTCTTTGAAGTTCTGATTGAAAACCGCCGTCAAAGTCTTTTCAATGAAGCTCAAGTCATTTATTGATCGCATTACAATACTGACCATCGGCATGGCTTCACCCTTGTTGTCTGCGGATTTTGAACACGGTCTCGTTAAGGTCTTTGTAACGGTTGCGGCTGATCTCAGACGCGATTGAGCGGATTATGGTCATCCCGCGCCCGGATGTTGCATATTGCTCATCTTTGTTCCAGATATCCTCTGAAGGCGGAACCGGCGAGGTATTGAAAGACCACTTCTTCCCCTTGTCCAGAATCTTAATCGTCACGTCTTTGTCGGAAATCTTCATCTCAACAAGAATTCCCGGCCTGGACTGCTGATTGTTTTCCAGTCCGTGCATCACAATATTATTAAGAAATTCCCCGAGAATCAATTCCACCTTTACCGAAAGTTCAGTGTCGCTGGTGTACTCGAGAATATACTTTTCACAATCGGAGCACAATTTATTGACATCCTGAACCATCGGATGGCTCAGCCAGTACTTGCGTCCGATCTTTTCCTGCTCCTGCACAATTTTCTTGACGGTGATTATAGTCATGTCATCATTGGCAACGCTGTAACCCATCTGCGGCAGCGCCTCCCGGACACGGTAAGGAATAATCGCGGCGTCCTGGTCATGAACCAGGGAATCAAGCAACTGGATCATCTTGTCGAACCCGAGCATTTGATCATTTGAATTGGAAATTTCAAATGTACCGTCAGTAGTCATGAAAAAGATGCTGTCGTCGCTGAATTTATATTTGATCACATCTTCTTCCTTATACTCATAATACCTGTCCCAGCCAACCGGGATTCCGCCTTTAATGCCCGGATTCAATAATTCCACCGCACCTATTTCCGGATTGAAAACCGCCAGATTTGGATGTCCGGCATTAAAGAATTCAAGTTCATTTGTCGTAAAATCGAAAATCCCCACCATGCAGGTCATGTACTTTTCCTGTCCCAGTTCGGTGCAGAACACCCAGTTAAGACGGTTAAGCACTTCATTGGTGGTGATTTCCCAGTTACCCATGCCGATGATCATTTTCAATACTGATTGAATGGCGCTCATGTACAATGCGGCCTGAACGCCGTGTCCGGCAATATCGCCGATAAAGAAGAAATATCTGCCGGAAGCAAGACGTATCATGTCGAACATGTCGCCGCTGATTTTCTGCGAAGGTTCATATATCGACGAAACGATGACATCGTCATTCAAAATGACCCAGTCAGGAATCAGCAGCCGCTGGACTTCCGCGGCAAGCGCCAGATCCTCCATGATTCCGGTGTAGAGCTCCTTGGTCTGCTCCTCCGACCGCCTTTTGGCGACTGTGCTGCGAATCATCTTGACGAGCTCATCGCGGACAAACGGCTTGCGCATGTAGTAAGTCAGCTTGTCCTGGGAGATTTTTTCAATCAGCGAATTGTCTATGGTGTCAACAATTGCGGTAAGGTAAATAATCGGCAGATGCGGGCGGGATTCCCGGATGATTTTCCTCAACTCAAACCCGTCAATGCCCGGCATGATGACGTCCAGCAGCAATACGTCGTAATCATTGGCCTTGATCAGTTCAATCCCTTTGTCCGCCGAAGAACAGGTCGTAACGTTGATATCTTCGCTTTTGAGAGCCTCTTCGAGCAGAAGCAGATTGAAACGTTCGTCGTCAATGGCTAAGAGACTGATGTTATCCATTAAGCATTTCCCTGTTCGCGGGTCAAATTTAATTACTGGATGAAAGACTCCACTGCGGCATTAAGATCGTCAAAAATATCAAAAATCTTATATGCACGGGTAATTTCGAAGATCATTCTGGGTTTATCCTTGAGACAGGCAAGCTTGACGTCCCCGCTGGCTTCCGAGACCACTTTCAAACAGGACACGATGGTTCCCAGGCCGGTACTGTCAATATAATCCATCTTTGACAAGTCTAAAACAAAGTTATTCTGCTTTGCGGACAGTTCCTTGAATTTGGTTTTTAACGCAGGTGCGCAACTGGCATCAAGCCGCCCTTCGATCTCAATAACAGTAATCCCGTTTTTGTCGTATGAATTAAGCTGCATATAGAGTTCCTTTTCTCAAATAACTTAAATTGAACAAGCTATGATAACATAGCAAAACACCGGACACGATACAACCGCATCAGCCCCAAAAACACAAGGCCTGCACCGGAGTGCAACACCTGGAAATCTAAACTGATTAAAGTAACGATAGCGCATTTACGGACAAATGCAACTTAAATCAGTATGAATAATCGCCGTTTTTAATTTTTAAAAGCGCAGCGGATTAATTGAAAAACTTGCTCCGCAGTCCGGAAAAAGTCAAAAATTCACATTTGTCCGCCAGCCCGGTTATTCTTTGGCGGAATGCGTTGATCAACTCCCGGTTCAAAACCCCGTTGTCAAAAAACTCCCAGTGGTGGGTTACAATGACGGTTATCCCGTGACCGGCGATATAATCATCCAGTTTTCTGCTCGTCTCATTGACATCCTTGAACCTGGAGAACATGCAGCCGGGATGCTCGGTAATCAGGAATTTCCCGTCGCAAATATAATTGCGGCGCATTAATTTCATCTGCAGATATCTGCAATACAGGGTAAAAGGAATCCGGCCGGAATCCACCCAGCCCAGCGAAAGCGTCTTGAACCGGCTTTTTATCTGAGCAAAAGCCGTTCTGCTGTATTTATCCTGAGGCGCAACAAATGTCTCCGGAATCACGCCGAAGGCTTTTTCAAAAATATCCATCCCTTTGATCAGCTTGTCTTCAATTACATTCCTGTCCTCTGACTCGAACTCATACCGTCCCGATTTTCCCGCATGTTCAAAGCCATGCAGTAAAAATTCCTTTTTCCTGATGGAATTGAGGAAATGCAGCAGACCGGGATTCCCGGTAATCGGAAACTGCTTGTCTTCACCGGCAACATCCCGCGGCAGAAACGGCTCCGGGCTGCCTGCGCCAAAATTGCAGGATTCCGTTTTGGCCGCGCTGTTCACTGCCGGAATGACTGAAAAATTGATTGGAATGTCATTCTCGAAAATAAAGCCGTAGACTTCTTCAAGCATGTCCCTGCCGGTGAAGAAATTGACATCATCATCCCTGATTAAAATATATTTCATATTCCCTCATATATGGCGGCAATTTTTCCCGCTATTCCGGACCATGAATAATTCTGCACTTCCGCAAACCCGGCCTGCGCCAGTCTCATGGCCAGCGCCTTATCATCCAGCAGCAGCTCAATTTTCCGCCGCAAATCCGGCGCGGAATCCACGTCAAAGAACAGCCCGTTCTCATTATCCCGGATAAAGGAGACAAGCCCGCCGACTTTCCCGCAAATCACCGGCTTCCGCGCCGCCCATGCTTCCAGAGCCACGATGCCGAACGTTTCGTATTTGCTGGGAAACACAAAAACTGAGGCGGCGGCATAGGCGTCAATCAGCGTGTCATCTTCAAAGTTTAAATTAGGCAGCAGAATCACGGAATCTGAAATGTTCAAAGCCGCAATCCGACTGATCAATTTTTCATAATAGGCCTGATCGTATGCCACTCCAACCAGGACTAACACTGTCCGCGGACGGGTTTCAATTATTCCGGCAAACGCGTCAAGCAGCAAAAGATGATTCTTCTGAGGATAAAAGCCGCCCACGTAAAGCAGCATTTCCCGGTCCCCGACAGCAAACTTCTTGTTAAACCTGGCGGCATCGCCGGCGGCAAACCGTTCAACATCAACGCCATTCGGCACATACGCCACTTTCGTCTGCGGATATTTCCGCGCCATCAGTTCCCGCTCATTTTCACAAACGCAGATTATCGCGGCGGCATCCTGATTAACTCTGCCGCATCTTAAAACAATCTCAAAAATCTTCCCCCAGTTGAAACTGCCTTTAGTGGGAGCGACGATCTCTTTCAGTTGCTGCGCCGGCAGATCAAGCGCCCCCCCGTGGATGCTCAGCACATAAGGAATCTTCCGCAGTCTGGAAACCAGCCGGACAAAGCCGCCCATGAACCCGCCGGTATGAAGATGTATAACCTTGATATCGCGCATGAACATAATGGCAAACAAAAAACTCAGGGAGAAAACGTTGCCGCCGCGCATATCCAGCCGCAGTTTATCCGCTTTGCGGAGGCCCAGGCGCGGATAAAAGTAGGAAAACCGCCTGACCGGCACCCCCAGAATGTTCTCGCGGCTGATCCCGGAAAGCGCTTTCGAAGTAAAAATCTCCACCTCGTAGCCCAATTTATGCAATTCATGCGAAGTTTCGATAATCACCGTTTCAGTGCCGCCCCACTCCTGCCGCACAAACCGGCGTGGAACTTGTATGATTTTATTTTTCATAGTCTATAGAACCTTAAACCGTCGCATGACTGTTTTTACGGGATTATCTGATATTCAACACTATATATTAAAAGAGCGTAAAATCAATGTCCGCCATCCGCCAATCAAAAAATATTGTACGGCCGGACGGCTCCCATAAACAGCCCGGAGTCAAACGCCGGCCCATGAATATGGATTCCTGCCTGCATTTTGGACATATCGCAACCTCATTTTGGACACACCACCCGCACAACGGGTTCGTAATCTGGGTCCTATGGGCCATTTTGGACAGCCACTCCGACATTTTGGGAGTATCGTTGAGCAGAGACTGCTTCGCCCATGCGGCCAGCATAACCAGACGGACAACCGTCCGACTCCGACACTTTGGACACCTGTCCCGCACAACACGTTTTGCGTAATCTGGGAATTCTGTGAAGACTGGGAGTTCCGGGATATTGCCGTCCGAGACGGACGGCGCTGCACCAAAGCCATTTTGGACAATCATCTCCCTTCCCGCATTAGCGGGAGACAACGCCACCCACACAACGGGTTCGTAATCTGGTACTATGGGTCCTATGGGGCCTATGGGGCTTATGGGTCCTATGGGCCATTTTGGACAGCCACTCCGATACTTTGGAGTATCGTTGAGCAGAGACTGCTTCGCCCATGCGGCCAGCATAACCAGACGGACAACCGTCCGACTCCGACACTTTGGACACCTGTCCCGCACAACACGTTTTGCGTAATCTGAGAATTCTGTGAAGACTGGGAGTTCCGGGATATTGCCGTCCGATACGGACGGCGCTGCACCAAAGCCATTTTGGACAATCATCTCCCTTCCCGCATTAGCGGGAGACAACGCCACCCATAGGCCACATAAGACCCATAGGACCCATAGGACCCATGTTTTCCGGCTCTGCGCCGGGCAACCGCCCGCCAGCAGAACAAACCGGACAACCGTCCGATTTTGGACAACACCGTCCGAGACGGACGGCACTACACCAAAGTTATTTTGGACATACCATAAGCACATTTTGGACAATCATCTCCCTCATTTTGGACAATCATCTCCCTCATTTTGGACAATCATCTCCCTTCTCGCATTAGCGGGAGACAACACCCCCCATAGGCCCCATAGGCCCCATAAGACCCATAGGCCCCATTGGCCCCATGTTTTCCGGCTCTGCGCCGGGCAACCGCCCGCCAGCAGAACAAACCGGGCAACCGCCCGCAGCTTGGACAGCCTTATCCGGAACGGTTTTCGAATATCCCGCTTTCTGCATTCGGTTTTCATTCTGACTACTGCTATTAATATTCCGCTCCTCTGGAGCTGTCTTCTGATTTTCCGGTTCCCATTCTGAATTCTGAATTCTGACTCCTGGCTTCTGACTTCTGGTTTTCAGAGATCCAATTCGAAAAACTCCGCCCGGTCCTTCCAGTCTCTGATCATGGCCGGGGCGTATTTGCCCTTTACCGTCCGGGGCGCGGCAGCGGTGTCGGGAATCAGCGGCAGGCCTTCCGCCGCCGCTTTCGTATTGTATTTCCGCCTTTCCATTTCGGTGAAGGTGACCAGCATCATGTCTTCAAATTCTTCGGTCTCTTTTTTGGAAAAGCCGTCACCGGCGTCGGCGGGACACATGGCCATGTATTCGGCCAGGGCCTGCAGCCCGGCAATCTCCGACGGGTCCAACTCCGGTTCCGCTTTTGGCTGTTCCGCCTTCTCTTCCAACTTTTCTCGCTTGTCTATCCCGCAGTCGCGGGACCCGCAAAGCGGGGCAGGCTTAATCCCTTTCCGCCTGTCGCTGCGCTCCAGCCAGTACTGGATCGCTTTGAGATTGGGTACGGCGCTTTTGACGGTGGTGCGGGTTCTGCCTTCATGATCGGTCACATGGATGGTGATGCTGTAATCACCCAGCGCCAGTTCCAGCAGACGGTTTTCCACCCGGTCGTCAACGGCCTCCCGGCCGGCCTCTATCGCCTCGGCAAACTCCGGATGCTGCTGTTTATAGTTGTAGAGCGATGAACGCGAGATGTCCATTCTGGACGCAATCTGACCGTCGGTCAGACCATCGGCTGCAAAACCCATTGCCTGTTCCGGAAAACTTTCGTCGTACTTTGTTTCAGCCATGATACCTGTCTCCTTAATTTTTTATTGTTTTTCGCGTTATCGCCTGTCGCAACACGCGTATACCTATAGTAATTTTGT